>ERZ835109.1954-NODE-1954-length-14708-cov-3.226916_pt1 | contig 14708 bp, 12 predicted proteins | sample MGYA00519946_ERZ835109 | MGnify/ENA primary metagenome ERZ835109 (study PRJEB31850, sample SAMEA3708771) | human gut metagenome | biome: human gut; feature: human-associated habitat; material: faeces | place: China | collected 2014 ...
TACCTCTACCTATGATGAACATCTTAAACGGAGGATCTCACGCTGACTCTGCAGTTGACGTGCAAGAATTCATGATTCAGCCAGTTGGAGCTTCTAACTTCATGGAAGCTATGAGAATGGGTTGTGAAGTATTCCACCACTTAGGAAAATTATTAAAAGCAAACGGAGATTCTACTAACGTAGGAAACGAAGGTGGATATGCTCCTGCTAAAATAAACGGAACTGAAGGAGCTTTAGACCTTATGGTTGAAGCTATCAAAAAAGCTGGATATGAACCAGGAAAAGACATCACTTTCGCAATGGACGCTGCATCAAGTGAATTCTGTAAAGAAGTAGCACCTGGAAAATTCGAATACCACTTCGAAAGAGAAGGAGGAGTTACAAGAACTTCTGAAGAAATGGTTGAATGGTATGCAGGACTTGTAGAAAAATATCCAATCAAATCAATAGAAGATGGATTAGGAGAAGACGACTGGGCTGGTTGGCAATTATTAACAGCTAGACTTGGAGATAAAGTTCAATTAGTTGGAGACGACTTATTCGTAACTAACACTGAAAGACTTAAAAAAGGAATTGAATTAAAAGCAGCTAACTCAATCCTAATCAAACTTAACCAAATCGGATCTTTAACTGAAACTTTAGATGCTATCGAAATGGCTAAAAGAGCTGGAATGACTGCAGTTGTTTCTCACAGATCTGGTGAAACTGAAGATGCTACAATAGCTGATATCGCTGTTGCAACAAATGCAGGACAAATCAAAACTGGTTCAACTTCAAGAACAGACAGAATGGCTAAATACAACCAATTACTAAGAATTGAAGAAGAATTAGGAGATATGGCTCAATACAAAGGAATGGATGTATTCTACAACCTTTCTAAATAATTGAGAAATCAAAATTAAAATAAACTGGCGGCGAAACAGCCGCCTTTTTATATTATTATGTTTGCAGAAAATATAAAATTTTTTATTTTATATTTTTTGAAAGCTGTAATAAATATAAAAATCAGTACACTTTTTTTATTTATGGAAAAAAATAGCATATTATGATAGAATTTAGTAGATTAAGTGAGGTGATAGCTTGGAAAAAATACTAAATGTTCCCAATCACATTGCCATTATAATGGACGGTAATGGAAGATGGGCAAAAAATCAGAACAAGCCGAGAGTATTTGGGCATAAAGCAGGAGCAAATACTTTAAGAAAAATAATGGAATACTGCAATAAAATAGGAGTAACTTATCTGACTGTCTATGCTTTTTCTACTGAAAACTGGAAAAGATCACAGGAAGAAGTAGATGCTCTTATGTTTCTTTTTAAAAGTTATATAAAATCAGAAAGAGAAAATCTTTTGAAAAATAAAATAAGATTTATGGTTTCAGGAAGAGAGGAGGGAGTGAATCCATCTCTTATGGAGGCTATAAAGGAACTTGAAGAAGCAACTTCAAAAGATTATGAAATGACTCTTAACATAGCTTTTAATTATGGCGGAAGAGCAGAGATAACAGATGCAGTAAATAAAATTTTAAAAGAAGGAAAAACTTCTATAACAGAGGAAGAATTTTCAAAATATCTTTATAATGATATTCCTGATCCTGATTTTGTCATCAGAACAAGCGGAGAGTTTAGAATATCAAACTTTTTATTATGGCAGATAGCTTATTCAGAAATTTATATTACAGATAAATACTGGCCTGATTTTGATGAAGTAGAAATGGAAAAGGCAATATTAAGTTACAGTAAAAGAGAAAGAAGATTTGGAGGAAGATTAGATGTTAAATAGAATACTGGTAGCATTGGTTGGAATACCGGTTTTAATGTATGTGTATTACAGCGGAGGACTTCCTCTTCTTGTATTTACAAATGCAGTTATCGGAATTGGATTATATGAGTTTTACAAAATGTCTGAACTTGCAGGGCAGAAACCGTTTTCAAAACTTGGAATATGTGCAGGGCTTGTTATCCCAAATTTAATTTATTTTTCAAATCCTTTGAAAATGGATACACTTATTCTTCTGCCGGTTGTGGCTCTTATAATATGTACTATGGGAATAAGAATTTTTGAAAATAAAGTTGAAAATGCCAGCATTGATATTGGAGTGACAGCTCTTGGAGTCGCCTATATCTCTGTTTTATTCAGCCACATTATCCTTCTTACTTATCTTCCAGACGGAGGAAAATGGCTTATAGCAGTTCAGGTTATGGTATGGGTATGCGACAGTGCTGCATATTTTGTAGGAATAAATATAGGAAGAAAATTCTTTAAAGAGGGATTCAGTATAATAAGTCCTAAAAAATCAAAAGAAGGAGCAATAGGAGCTATTGTTTTTACAATACTTGCAATATCCCTTATAAATATGAAATTTAAACTGCTTCCTGAAAATTATTTTATAGTCGGAGTTTTAGGTTTTCTTGTAAGTATTGTTGCACAAATTGGAGACCTAGCAGAATCTATGTTTAAAAGAGAATTTAAAATAAAAGATTCAGGAAGAATTTTAGGAGAACACGGTGGAATTTTAGACAGATTTGACAGTATGATATTTGTTGTTCCAACAGTTTATTATCTATTAAAAATCTTTGTTTATTAATTTTTGAAGGGAAGTAACAGAATGAAAAATATAACTATATTAGGGTCAACAGGAAGCATAGGTACAAATGCTTTAGAAGTCATAAGACAAAAAAAAGATGAATTTAATGTAGTTGCACTAAGCGGTCACACAAATTACAAACTTGTGATGGAGCAGATAAAAGAATTTAATCCTAAATATGTTTCAATAGGAACAGAAGAGGGATTTGAAGCAATAAAAAAAGAGTTTCCTGAAGTTGAATTGTTCTTTGGAAGAGAGGGATTAAAAAAACTTGGAGAGCTTGAGGAAACAGATATAATTCTTACAGCAGTAAGCGGAGTTATAGGAATAGAAGCAACAGTTGAAGCAATAAAAAAAGGAAAACGTATTGCACTTGCCAACAAAGAAACAATGGTTGCAGGGGGAGCATATATAAATAAACTTTTAAAAGAATATCCTGAGGCAGAAATTATTCCTGTTGACAGTGAACACTCAGCACTTTTTCAATCTCTTTCAGCAGGAAGAAGAGAAGATGTTAAAAATCTTATTATAACGGCAAGCGGAGGTTCTTTCAGAGGTAAAAAAAGAGATGAACTGAAAGAAATAACTGTGTCAGAAGCCTTAAAACACCCGAAATGGTCTATGGGTAAAAAAATAACTATTGATTCTTCAACACTTGTCAATAAAGGTCTTGAAGTAATAGAAGCCCATGAACTTTTTGGAATAGATTATGACAGAATAAAAGTTGCAGTCCATCCTCAAAGTATTGTTCACTCTTTAGTTGAGTATAAAGATAATGCTATGGTTGCACAGCTTGGAGCAACAGATATGAAACTTCCTATTCAGCTTGCATTTACTTATCCAAAAAGAGAAGAGAGCACTGCTTTAGAAAAATTAGATTTGATGAAAGCAGGAAATCTTACTTTTGAAGAGCCGGACATAGAAACATTTAAAGGGCTTCCTCTGGCATACAGAGCTGGAAAAACAGGGGGAACTATGCCTGTTGTATTCAATGCTGCCAATGAAGTTGCAGTTGAACTTTTTATGAAAGAAAAAATAAAATTTTTAGAAATATATGATGTAATAGAAAAAGCTATGGATAATCATGTGCCTGTGGAAATTAAAAATCTTGAAATAATTTTAAAAGTTGATGAAGAAACAAGAAAATGGGTATATGAAAATTATGGAAAATAATGAGGTAAAAAATGGGAAAATTAATTGTTATCGAAGGAACAGATTCCAGCGGTAAGGAGACACAAACTAAAAAATTATATGAAAGACTTGCAGAAAAAGGAATAAATGTAAAAAAAATAACATTTCCAAATTATGAAAGTCCAGCCTGTGCTCCTGTAAAGATGTATCTTGCCGGAGAATTTGGAAAAAATGCTTTAAGTGTCAATCCTTATCCTGCTTCAACTATGTATGCAGTAGACAGATATGCTTCATATAAAAAAGAGTGGGAAGATTTTTATGCTGACGGCGGAGTTGTTGTAACAGACAGATATACTCAGTCAAATATGATACATCAAGGTTCTAAGATAGAAGATAAAGCAGAAAAAGAAAAATACATGAAGTGGCTTGTGGATTTAGAATTTGAAAAAATGGAAATACCAAAGCCTGATATGGTTATTTTTATAAATATGCCTTTTGAATTTGCTCAAGAATTAATGAAAAACAGAGAAAATAAGATTACAGGAGAGATGAAAAAAGATATACATGAGAAAGACCCTGAATATATGCTGAAATCTTATAAAAATGCCTGTGAAATTGCAAAATCAGAAGGCTGGACAGAAATTTTATGTGTAAGAGACGGTAAACTTAAGACTATAGAAGAAATATCAGATGATATTTTTAAAGCTGTTGAAAGCGAAATTTTTGGAGGATAGATGAAAATACTAATTTCCCTTTTGGTATTGGGAATAATAATAATGATACATGAACTTGGACATTTTTTGTGTGCCAAATTTTTTAAGATACCTGTTTCAGAATTTGCAATAGGTATGGGTCCAGAAGTATATATATATGAAGGAGAAAAAACAAAATACACTTTTAGGTCTATCCCCGTTGGAGGGTTTGTTAATATTGAGGGCATGGAAGTAGATGATGATGTTGAAGGGGGATTTAACAAAAGAAATCCTTTTGTCAGATTTGCAGTTCTTTTTGCAGGTGTATTTATGAATTTTCTTTTGACTTATTTTATTCTTTTTGGAATAACTATGAGTCAGGGAGAAGTAATTTTAAATCCGCTTCCTGTTGTAGGAAAGGTAGCAGAAGCTTCAAAGAGCAGTTTTAAAGAAGGGGATTTAATCCTTGAGATAGAAAATCATAAAATAGAGAAATGGACAGAAATAAGAGGGATAATTTCAGAACTTTCTAATAAAGATGAATTAAAAAAAGTTGTGATTGAAAGAAATAAACAAAGAGAAGTTTTGGAAGTAAAACTTAATAAAGGACCAGATGACAGATATTATCTTGGAATACTTCCAGATTACAGAATAGAAAAATTTGGAGTAAGTGAAGCTTTTAAAATAAGCGGAAAAGGATTTATAAATATTTTCGGAGAAATTTTAAACGGCTTTAAGATGATAGCTGCTGGAAAAGTGAGCAGAAGTGATATAAGCGGACCAATAGGAATAGTAAATATTGTAGGAGAAGCCAGCGAGCAGGGAGTTTTTTCAATTATCTGGATAATGGCAATACTTTCTGTAAATGTAGGGATATTTAATCTTCTTCCATTCCCGGCACTTGACGGAGGAAGAATAATTTTTGTTATATTGGAAATGTTTGGAATAAAAGTAAATAAAAAAATTGAAGAGAATGTTCATAAAGTCGGGATACTTATATTATTCATTTTGATTATTTTTATTACTACTAACGACTTTTTTAATTTGACAGGAAAATAGAAGTATCACAGGTGTCTTGTTTCAGCAAAATATGAGTTCACTAAAAAATCAAAACTTTATAAAAATAGTACAGAAAAATTAAAAAAGTATTGAAAAAACACAGAATATCTATTATAATACAGATAGTATAAAAAAGAAAATTGTGTATAAAAATTAAATTTAATATAGGAGGTCGAAATGAAAAAATCGATTTTGGCTATTTCAGAAAGAAAAGAGGTATTAAAAGAGCTTAGAAAAGAGCTGTTAAAGTATTATGAAGTAATAACATTCAATAATCTTTTAGACGGACTTGATATGCTTAGAGAAAGTGACTTTGATGTTGTTATATTGGATCAGTATTTAACATGGTTCAATTTTTCTGACGCTAAGAAAAAATTAAACGGTGTTGGAAAAGAATTTGTTACAATAGGACTTATTGACGAAGAAACAGATGAAGTTTTAGAAGAACTTGATAAAGCAGGAATTTACAGCTATGCAGTAAAGCCAATAGACGGAGAAGCTATTGTTAAATTAATAAAACCTGCTCTTGTTAATGTTGAAACAATAAAAAAATATAAAAAATTAAAAGAAAAAGTTGCTGAACTTGAAGAACAAAAAGAAATTGTAGGACAGTCTATAAAAATAAAAGAAGTAAAATCAAAAATAGATAAAATTGCTTCAACAGACTTACCAATCCTTATAACAGGTGAGGGCGGAGTTGGAAAAACTCTTGTTGCAAGAGAAATCTACAGAAAAAGTGACAGAAGAAAGAAAGATTATGTTACTATGAACTGTGGAACAATGACAAGCGAAACTCTTGAAAGAGAACTTTTCGGATATGAAAGAGGGGCATTCCCTGGAGCTATTTCAAGCAAAAAAGGTGTACTTGAAGAAATAGACGGAGGAACTCTGTTCTTAGATGAAATCGCAGGTATTGATATTAAAATTCAGACTAAAATTTTAAGAGTTATTGAATACGGAGAATACAAAAGAGTTGGAGGAACTAGAGCAAAAAGAGTTGACGTAAGATTTATAGTTTCTACCGACAAAGATTTAAGAGATGAAATAGAAAAAGGTAAATTCAGAAAAGATTTATATCACAGACTTACAGGATTTAAAGTTGAAGTTCCGCCTTTAAGAGACAGAAAAGAGGACATTCCTTTACTTTCAAACTACTTTATAAACGGAATAGCAAAAGATTTAAACAGACCAATTCCTGTTCTTTCTGGAGAAGTAATGAAATATTTAATGGAATATTCATTCCCTGGAAATATAAGAGAATTAAGAAATATGCTTGAAAGAATGATAATCTTATCTGATGAAAAAATTATCGGAGTAGAAAATCTTCCTCTTGAAATAAAAATGAAATCAGATACGGTTGAAAATAAAACTGTAATTGGATTAGGACCACTTAAAGACATTCTTGAAAAAGAAATATTCAGTCTTGATGACGTGGAAAGAGTTGTTATTGCTATGGCTCTTCAAAAAACTAGATGGAACAAACAAGAAACAGCTAAGATACTTGGAATAGGAAGAACAACATTATACGAAAAAATCAGAAAGTATAAACTAGACGACAAATAAAAATAACTAACTAAGGAGAATTTCCATGGCAATCAGAAAATTTAGAAGTAAAATGAAGCCTATTGTAATAGTTATTACATTGGCATTTGTTTTATCATCACTTATAGCAGCATACTACACAATGTCATCTCAGCTTGCAGTAAAAAATTATGCTTTTAAAATAAACGGTGAAAAAGTTGATGCAGTAAATATAGCAAGAGCTAAAAATATGATTTCAGCAAATCTTCAAAACAGAGGAGATGATAAAATTTTAGAAACTCTTGCAGTGGATCAGGCAATTGAGGACGAACTTGTTCAACAAATGGCTGACAATTTAAAAATAAAAGTATCAGGTTCTGATGTAAACAGAGAATATGAAACAATAGAAAACAGAATAAAAGATAAAGATCAGTTTCAAAGAATGCTTCAGGCTCAAGGATATACAAAAGCTTCTTTCAAAAAAGAGATAGAAAGATCTTTAAAAAGAATGAAAGTTTTAGAAACTTTTGCTGAAAATGCAAAGGTATCTGACGATGAAGTTTTAAAAATGTATAATGACAACAAATATACTATGTTTGCAGGAGCAGATTTTGAAACTATAAAAGACGGTCTAAAAAAATCTTTAATGCAGACAGCGGGAAACAGAGAGTTTTATAAAGAACTTCAAAATATGAAGAAAAATATGAAGCTTGATGACGTGAGAGAGCAGTTTGCAGGATTTGAAGAAAAAGTAAAAACAACAAAAGATGGAATAGATTTTACAAATGTTGACTACAGCAAACTTTATGTACAATTTCTTGGTGAAGGAATGAATCCTGAAGATGCAGAACTTCAGCTTGATAAAGTATTAGATTATCAGGCAAAAATTCTTAACTCTGCAAAATCATACGGAGTTGAAGTTGATGAAAATCTTCCTGTTTTAATAAGAGTGGAAGATGCTTATGAAGGAATTGCCGAAAAAGTAAAATCACAAATAACTTATAATGATGAAGATTTAATGAAATATTTTAAAGACAACAAAGGAAGATACGATATCTATCCGTCAGCTGATGCTTATATAGCAATTTTAAGAACAGAGCCTTCTCAAGCTGATAAAGATGCAGCAAAAGCTAAAGCAGAAAATATAATGAAAAAAGTAACTGTAAATAATTTTGCTGATACAGCAAAAGCTGAATCAGACTGTCCAAGTGCTTCAAGAGGCGGAGATTTAGACTGGTTTGGAAAAGGTCAGATGGTTCCTGAATTTGAAAAGGCAGCATTTGAAGGAAAAGCTGGAGAAATTTATCCTGAAGTTGTAGGAACACAATTTGGTCAGCATATTATTTATGTAACAGACAAAAACGAAGCTGAAAATAAAGTAAAAGCAAGTCATATCCTTGTATCTTATAAAGTATCTGAAGAAACTATGAAAGAAGCTTTGGCTGAAGCTCAGAAAGCTGCTGAAAAAATTTCTTCTGGAGAAATCACTTTCAAAGATCTTCCAAGAGATAAATATACAGGGGGAGAACTTTTTGAAAAAATAAGTGAAACAGGATATATTCCGGGAATAGGATTTAATGAAGAACTTGCAGGTGCAGTTTATAAAGCTCCTCTTCAAAAAGTTGAAACTTTGAGAATGGGTGATGATGTATTTTTATTCCAAAAAACAAGAGAAAATAAATATAAGTCAGCTGAATTTTCAGAAGTGAAAGACAGAGTGGCTAACGAATATGTAAATGAAAAATCTCTTGAAAAATTAAAATCAATATTTGAAAAATAAAAATTTGATTTATTAAAAAATATTTAAATAAAAAAGGATAGGATTTTCTATCCTTTTTTTTAGCAGAAAAATATATAATAAAATTTGCTTATTGAAAAAAAATGTACTATACTTAAGAGTGGAAAATTATTCCATTATTTTTTCACTATTTTGTATTGGAGAATAGAATGAAATACAGGTCAGAAGATATTGACAACTTGATAAACCAGTTAAAAATAGAAGAAGTGGTTGGAGAAGTAGTTGAACTGAAAAAATCCGGAGCAAACTACAAAGGACTGTGTCCGTTTCACCAAGATACTACTCCTTCTTTTTCGGTTAGTCCCAGTAAAAATATCTGCAAATGTTTCTCGTGCGGAGCAGGAGGAAATCCTGTAAAATTTTATTCTGAATATTACAAGATATCTTTTGAAGAAGCAGCAGAACAGCTGGCAAAGAAATACAATATTCCTTTACGAAGTTATAAAATAAATGACAAGCAGGAAAAGGAAAATGACAAGTATTACAGAATAATGAATATAGCTCACCAATTTTTTCAAGATAAAATTTTTGAAAATGAGGGAAGAAATGCTATGGAATATCTGTCTGGAAGAGGGGTCAATCCTAAATTTATAAGAGAAAATGAATTGGGTTATGCTCCAAATTCTTGGAATGATTTATATGATTATCTGATAGCAAAAGGATTTGAGAAAGAGGATATAATTTCTCTCGGTCTTGCAAAAGAGGGAGAAAAAGGAATATACGATGCTTTTAGAAACAGAATAATGTTTCCTATATATTCTCCTCAGGGGAGTATAATTGCTTTTGGTGGAAGAACACTTGAAACGAGCAAAGAGATACCTAAATATATAAACTCTCCAGATACCCCGATTTTTAAAAAAGGAAAGAATCTTTACGGAATAAAAGATAAGGGGAATATTTTAAGAAAGAAAAATTATTCTCTTTTGATGGAAGGATATATGGACGTGCTGTCAGCACATCTTTATGGATTTGATGTGGCTCTGGCATCTCTTGGAACAGCTTTTACATTGGAACAGGGACAGCTTTTAAAACGTTACACCAATAATGTAATACTGTCTCTTGATATGGATAAGGCAGGTCAGACAGCCACAGAAAAAACTGCATTTATTTTAAAAAATCTTGGATTTAATATAAGGGTTTTAAAATTTCAAAATGCAAAAGACCCTGATGAATTTTTGAAGAAATATGGAAAAGAAGAATTTTTAAAAGCAGTAAAAAATTCACTGGAAATTTTTGATTTTTTATATGATTTTTATTCAAAAGAATATGATTTGTCAAATATAATGTCAAAACAGAAATTTATAGAGAGATTTAAAGACTTTTTCCAGAATGTAGAGTCAAATCTTGAGAAGACACTTTATCTTGATAAGCTTTCAAAGGCAGTTAATATAGAAAAATCAATACTGCAGGATATGCTTATCACCAATAATAAATACAGAGAGATGAAGCCGTCTTTCTATACAGAAGAAAAAGAACAAAACAGCAAGAGTGTAGTAAAAAATGCTCTTGAAGATATAACAATGGAACTTATACTTGCGGACATAAATTATTACGAGTATTTTAAAGATAAAGATATTGAAACTCCTTTGTGCAGGAAAATGTTTGAGTTTTTCAAAAATTCAAGAGAAAAAGGAGAAGAAAATATCAGCGGAAAAGAATTGAAAGAATACCTAAATTCAGGAATATTTTCTGCAGCAGAAGCGGAAAAAATTTTTACTTTAAATATGTATTCTATAACTGACTATGGTGATGCAAAAAAAAGAGAAACTGATTTGAAAGAAATATTTGTATCTTGGTTCAGAAAAGAACTTAAATCAGCACAGGAAGTACGGGAAAACATAATGGTATATTTAAAGCTCAAGAGAATTGAAGAAGAACTTCGTTTTGAACTCAGCTTTGAAGAGATTTTAGGGAAATACGAACAGTTTAAAAATATTTTATTAGGAAATCACATATTATAGAGGAGGCGCTTCATTGATGAAGGAGTTTATTAAAAATGAAAAAGTTTTAGGGTTACTTCGTAAGGCAATACAAGAGAAAACTATAACCTACGAAGAGATAAACAGAGAATTAAAAGATGAACTTCCTGTTGATAAAATAGAATACCTTATAGAAGGTATGATAGACCAAGGTATAGATATTGTAAAAGAAGAAGATTTGAAAAAAAATACTGAAGAAGAGTTTGATGATAAAAAATATGAAGAATTTTCAAAAAAATCATTTATGGACGAAGATGAAGATGATTTTGGAGACTTTGATGACTTAGATCTTGATGATGAAGATATGGATATAGACTCCATTGAAGAAATTTCAAGAGATGAACTTCTTGATGACGAACTTCTTAACATATCAGGAGATATGGGTGTAGATGAGCCTATAAAAATGTATCTTAGAGAAATCGGTCAGATTCCTCTTTTAAATCACAACGAAGAGCTTGAGTATGCAAAAAGAGCTTATGAAGGCGACGAGTTTGCAGCAAAACAGCTTGTAGAAGCAAACTTAAGACTTGTTGTAAGTATTGCTAAAAAACATACAAACAGAGGGCTAAAACTACTTGACTTAATACAAGAGGGGAATATAGGACTTATGAAAGCAGTTGAGAAGTTTGAATATACAAAGGGATATAAATTCTCAACATATGCAACTTGGTGGATAAGACAAGCTATAACAAGAGCTATTGCAGACCAAGGAAGAACTATAAGAATTCCTGTTCATATGATAGAAACAATTAACAAAATTAAAAAAGAAGCAAGAATTTATCTTCAAGAAACAGGAAGAGATGCTACTGCAGAAGTTCTTGCAAAAAGACTTGGAATGGAAGTTGAAAAGGTAAAAGCAATTCAAGAAATGAATCAAGACCCAATCTCTCTTGAAACTCCAGTTGGAAGTGAAGAGGATAGTGAATTAGGAGATTTCGTTGAAGACAACAAAATGCTAAATCCTTATGAACTTACTAACAGAGTTCTTTTAAGAGAACAGCTTGATGAAGTTCTTGATACATTAAATAACAGAGAAAAACAAGTTCTTAGATATAGATACGGACTTGATGACGGAGCTCCAAAAACTCTTGAAGAAGTTGGAAAAATATTTAAAGTAACAAGAGAAAGAATAAGACAGATAGAAGTCAAAGCTCTTAGAAAATTAAGACACCCAAGCAGAAGAAAAAAACTTGAAGATTTTAAACAAAAATAGAAATTAAAATCAAAATAATGGGGCTGCTGCAAGAAATGCAGCACCCCAATTTTAATTGAATGAAAAAATATTATTGTTCATAAACATATAAAAAAGGAGAAATATTCAATGACATTGGAAAATTTTGAAAAATTAGTGACAGAAAAATACAGAGATGATAATGATTTTGCAGAATTTTTAAGAGAAAATCCTGAATTCACTCTTGAACTTGAAAGAGAAAATGAGTTTCTTACAGAGGGAGCTTATAATGAAGACGAAGCATCTGATGACATGGTTTTAAATTATCTTGAAGAAATAAATCTTACAGAGGATATAACAGACGAAGAGAGAGAAAATTTTTATGAAGAACTAGATGATGAAATGGTAAGAGAAAAAGTAGTTCTTGATAATCTTCCAGAGGCAGCAAGAATAGGATTATATTTCTGCAGACAGGGAGTGGAATATATAGAACTTGTTCAAGACGGAACAATGGGTATAATAAAAGCTCTTAACAATTATTCATATGATAACGGAGATTTAAAAAAATATATTTCTCTTTGGATAGGAAGAGAAATGGCAATAGCTGTGGAAGATAAATTTGAACAGACAAAAACAGAATTTCTTTATTATTTAACAAAAACTCATATGGACGAAGTTGAAATTACAGAAGAAGAAAAAGAAAATAAAGTGAAAAATGTTGAAAGAACAACAATGGGAGATGTTCCATTTAAACTTTCTGAAAATGAAATTAAAATAATTGAGCTTTATTTTGGACTTGGAAAAGATAAAAGATATTCAATACTTGATATAGAAAAAGAACTTTCTCTTTTAAAAGATACAGGAGAAGGGGCATTTTATAATGCTCTTGGAAAAATATCAAGTATAGGAGGAAGAATGTTTGTAATATGAAACTAAGTGAAATTATAAACAGACTGGAAGAAAAATTTCCCAGACAAAATGCAGAAAGCTGGGATAATGTTGGGCTTTTAATAGGAAACAGAGAAAATGAAATAAAAAAAATACAAATTTCTTTAGATGTTACAATGAGAGTGATAGAAAATGCTGTAGAAAATAATGTGGATTTAATTATTTCTCATCACCCTTTTATATTTTCTCCTATAAAAGATATAAATAATGACAGTATTATAGGGAGAAAAATATTAAAACTTATAGAAAATAAAATTGCTGTTTATTCACTTCATACAAATCTTGATTCAACAATGCTGGGGCTTAATGATTTAGTAGGTGAAAAATTAGGATTTGTAAACGGTAAAATAATAGATCCTGTAAAAGAAAATTTTTGCAGGGGAGAATTTTATTCTGACAAGAGAGAAAAAACAGAAGAAGAACTTCAGAAAGAAAATATTTCTTTTAAGATTGAACTTCACGAAGAAGAAACGAAATTTATTTTTATTCATAAGAAAGAGAAAGTGTATTCTATCTTAGAAAAATTAAACAGAAAATCTTTGATATACGGAGAATATTTTATTTTTGAACTTGAAAATAAATATATTGAAAGCGGAATAGGAAGAGTTTACACTCTTGAGAAAAAAGAAAATCTTTTAGATGTGATAAAAAATATAAAAGAAAAATTAAATTTGGAAAATGCAGTGATTTCAGGTTATGATATAGAAAATGCATTGATAAAAAAGATAGCAGTTGTCAATGGATCTGGAAGCAGCTATTGGAAAAAAGCTAAAAGAATGGGGGCGGATCTTCTTATAACGGGAGATTTAAAATATCACGAAGCTCTTGATGCTAAGGAAGAGGGGATGTACATTCTTGATGTTGGACATTATGAAAGTGAGCATTTTTTCAATATTCTAATTGGAAAAATTTTATCAGAGCTTTCAGGAGTTGAATATTTTATATACAATGATGAGCCTGTATTAAAAAGAATTTAATATTTCTTAGAGGAGTTTTTAATATGAAAAAAATAATATTAACAATTTTTCTTTTTGTATGTAGTGTGTCTTTTGGAGAATTGAAAGACAATATAGGGCTTTTTTCAGAAGAAGAGGCCGTAACTGTAAACGAAGCAATAGAAAAATTAGAAAAAGAAAAGGAAATAAAAATATATTTGAATACTGTTATTGGTGAAGAAAGTTTCCAGATTGAAAATCCACAGAAAACTTTTATAATTACTTACCAAAAAATAGGAAAAAATGTAGTTGTAACAGAACTTAAATTTACAGAAGATTTAAGAATGGGAGACAAGTCTCAGGAAATAGATCTTATTTTAGATGCTTTAAAAGAACAGCTTTTTGAAAAGAATTATGTGGGATATACAACAGCACTTTTAGAACAAGTTGGAAATTTTATAACTTTAGATCAGAAAGATGAAAATAATGAAGAAGAAACTTTTCCAGAAGACAGTGCTGGAACCAAAAAAGGTTTTTTAAGAAGAGTATTTTCAAAAAATCCATAGAAGAAAGTGGAAATTGAAATAAGTTTGTGATATGATATTGAGGTATGTAAAAAACATATAAAAAATTAAATAATAACAGGTATCATAGTTAATCGCTTGGAATATTTCAAGAGGAAAGTCCGGGCTCCGTAGAGTAAGAGGGCAGTTAACGACTGCTGAGAGTAATCTTAAGGAAAGTGCCACAGAAAATAGACCGCCATTTTGGTAAGGGTGAAAAGGTGGTGTAAGAGACCACCAGTTCTTTAGGAAACTAAAGAAGCTAGGTAAACCCCCTCTGGAGCAAGACTAAATAGGAAAGGTTAAGGGTTGCTCGTCCAGCTT
>ERZ835109.1963-NODE-1963-length-14663-cov-3.656421_pt1 | contig 14663 bp, 10 predicted proteins | sample MGYA00519946_ERZ835109 | MGnify/ENA primary metagenome ERZ835109 (study PRJEB31850, sample SAMEA3708771) | human gut metagenome | biome: human gut; feature: human-associated habitat; material: faeces | place: China | collected 2014 ...
ATAAAAGTTCTCATACAGCACCACATCATTTTCTGTTTCTACTTTTTTAAGCAGTACCTCATCTGCCTTTTGTTCCAATTCAAAATTGCCATCTTCAATATTGTATTTTTCAAAGCTTTCATCGTATGCATGGGTCATGCTGTTATCAGCGACCAGAAAACCTGAAATAAACCCGATTGTCAGTGTTATAAACAAAAATATCACGGCATATTTTCCGAAATCCTGCTTTAATTCCCTTAAAAAACGCTTTCGCAATGGATTTTTCATGCTGTTTACCTCCCCGTTTTACCACTCTAACTGCTCCGCCGGTACTTTAGCGGCATTCATTTCAACATCCTGAATCTGACCGTCTTTGAGCTTTACAATCTGGTCTGCCATATTTTTAATCGCGTCATTGTGGGTAACTATAACAATTGTATTGCCGTATTTCTGATTGACCCGCTCAATCAGTGCCAGAATATCCTTTGAGGTATGATAATCGAGGGCGCCGGTCGGCTCGTCGCAGAGCAGAATATCCGGATTTTTCACGATTGCCCTGCCGATTGCCGTCCGCTGCTGCTGACCGCCGGACAACTGGCTCGGAATTTTGTTCTGATGTTCTGTCAGTCCCAGCACATCAAGCAGTTCATCAATCTCTAACGGCCGGCTGCTTAAATATGCGCCGACTTCGATATTTTCACGTACCGTCAGATTTCCGATAAGATTATATGCCTGAAATACATAGCCTAAATGCTTTCTTCTGTATTCTGTCAGCTGCCTGTCGTTCATGCTCTGCATAACCTCGCCTGCTACGGTAACACTGCCGGAATCTGCCGTGTCAATGCCTCCTACGATATTAAGCAGTGTAGATTTTCCCGAACCGGAAGGTCCCAGCAGTACGCAGATTTTCCCTTTCTCCACACCAAGCTGTATCCCTTTTAAAACCTCCACTTTGTTTTCACCCGTTCCATAACTTTTCCGTAATTGTTCAATCTCTAAAAACATAAATTTCTCCTCACCGACTATGTTCATTTATCGTAACATAAAAAGAGTTAGACAATGCTAACTTCTTTCATAATGTTAGCCCTGTCTAACTCTTTTGTCAAGTTCTATTTATTTCCCCTATCTTCTTTCCCTGCGCATAAATCTAAACTGCTTTTTCTTCCGGTATTTCTTTCATATGACAAATGCTTAAAAACAGACTGCGTTCCGCAATTCCTAACTGCAATGTTCCCCACTGTGTATAATAATCTACATTTTCATACAGTTTACGGATACAATTGCCGTAAAACGGCTCCGTTATCCTTGTTGTGTACCTCATTTCAATATAACAGTACATTGCATAAATAAGCACAATCTTTGTTCCTGCGGCATACGCTTCCAGACTTGTATACTCACGAAAAATGCGTTTCAAATATGCATCCTGCGCCAAAAATGCATAAAATTTCTTCTTACAGCTGTTAAAATCACCCTGTTTGAACAGCTCCGCCTCAATCCGCACTGCCACTGCATGGCACATTCCCTCAAATACCGATTCCATTCCCGTAACCCGCACAAGCTGTGCCTTTCCAAGCCACGAAAGTCTTTGCGGCAGTGTAGAAGATTCAACCCCGTATAAAAATACAACAATTTTAATTCTGCCCTTTTCAAAGCTGCTTTTTAAAATATCCAGCTCCACAAGCGCTGTTATATCCTGTATCAGCTGTGGTGTTAAAACTACTACGGCTTCCTGATGCCTTGCGATACTTTCACATTCCTGCTCATACGTTACCTCCCTCATAATATTTTTCTCTCCGTCTTCTTCAGGCATTGTAAATCCCCAATTTTCCAAGTGATACAAAACGGCCTTTGCATGACTTTCGTTTTTGCTTCTAGAATAGCAAACGTACATTTTTCCTCCTCCAGTTTCTTTTGTACTCATTCCCCCTGAAAAATGTATTCTGTATTATAATAACACATTTTTATAATTATAAGTATTATCACATTAAATCCTGTATTTTTTCAAATAAACCATATGACCATACACTATTTTACCCACTCGTTATAAATTTCACTATGTTTAGTACGCCGAAACCCTGCTGATTTTCCGGAATGGCAATAGTTTCACAGCACTTTAACAGCCGCATTTTTACACCTTTCGGTGTATAGTCCGGTCTTTCCTCTAAAAGTCTGGCAACTGCTCCGCTGACAATGGGAGCAGACATTGATGTTCCGCTTTTTTTTGCATATGCATCCTTACGGTTGCTGCACGCAATAATATTGGATCCTGTCACAACAACCTCTGGCTTGATCACACATTCCTCCGTCGGTCCTCTGCCGGAATAATACCGCACTTTCCTTCCGCGTACACCCGAAAAATTGGTATCGTCATACGAACCGACGGTTATAATTTTTTTACAGTTTCCCGGTGCGGTGATACTGTTTCTGTCCGGTCCGCTGTTTCCTGCCGCCGCTACCACAACAATTCCGGCATCCCATAGCTGTTCCACCTGCCGGTTAAGCTGTTTTTCTTCCTGCACATCATGGTCCGGTACCGTTCCGAACGAAATATTAACAACCCGGATATTATACCGCTCTCTCTGTTCTAAAATCCATCGGAGTCCTTCCACCACATCTGAAATTTTCCCGTTTCCCTGTGCATCCAGAACTTTTACGCCTATCAGTGCCGAATGCGGGGCAATTCCTTTATACCGTCCACGGGATGCACTCCCGTCCCCGCCTATGATTCCCGCGATATGTGTCCCATGTCCGCTATCATCATAAACGCTGTTTTTCCCATGAACCAAATCAACGAAACCGGTAATACGGCTGCCAAAATCTCTATGCCGGTAAATTCCTGTATCTACAATTGCAACTCCTGTCTGCATACAACTCCTCACTTTCGAGCAGCTTTGTCATAAATCTGCGATGTAAATACCGCCAAAGCTATTTACCCTCCACCTATCTGTATTTATTATATGGTAAATATCTTCAATGTTACTACTTGCGCCCGGCGATTTCTCATCTGCCAAAAATGCTGTTTATTTTTCATGCTTGATAATATTTGCTTTTTCCCTGCAAATATTTTATAATAAAGTATCAGAATTCATTTGCAGGATTTGTGACTTTGCGCACTTGGCACAAGCCTGTTATGTGCAATACAACTTAGAATTACAAAGCGTGCGCAGAAATGAGGATTAATATGGATAAGAAAAGAATCGTTGTTGCTCTCGGAAGAAATTCTTTTGGTGAAACTTTCCCGGAACAGCAGGAAAATGTTAAAAAAGCTGCTGCTGCAATTGCAGATTTAGTAGAAGAAAAATATCAGATTGTCATTACGCACAGCAACGGTCCGCAGGTCGGCATGATTCAGACTGCAATGACTGAATTTGCCCGTTTAAATCCAGACGACAGAACCGTTGCCCCGATGTCCGTCTGCGAGGGATATATCGGTTACGACTTACAGAATGCAATCCGCGAGGAATTATTAAACCGCGGCATTTATAAAACTGTTTCTACAATCATTACACAGGTCCGTGTAGACCCGTTTGATGCGGCATTCAGCGAACCTTCCAAAATCATTGGCAGATTTATGTCAAAAGAAGAAGCCGAAGCCGAGGAAGAAAAAGGCAACCATGTTGTTGAAGAAGAACCGGGTAAATTCAGAAGAATTATCGCTGCTCCACTGCCAATCGACATTTATGAAATTGATGCCGTAAAGGCACTGCTTGATGCAGACCAGATTGTAATCGCTGCCGGCGGCGGTGGTATTCCTGTACTACAGCAGGGAACACATTTAAAAGGTGCCAGCGCCATTATTGAAAAGGACTACACTGCTGCCAAACTGGCAGAACTGGTCAATGCACAGACTTTATTATTCCTGACAGCATACGACAATCTTACAATTGAAAAAGGAACACCAAATGAAAAAGTCTTTGAACAGGTTTCTGCTTCCGACTTACACACTTATATCAAAGCCGGTCATTTCCCTGCAAAGACAACATTTCCAAAGGTTGACGCTTCCATTCGTTTCGTAACTGCTGATTCCGAAAGAAAGGCCGTTATTTCAAACCTTGACAAGGCAAAATCAAGTCTTGCCGGAAAGACAGGAACAACAATTACCGCATAAAAATATTGCGTAAAAAATTAAGGAGAAATTTCTGATTTTAGAAATTTCTCCTTTTTGTTTGCTTTTGTTGACTGTTGCTTTACTCTGCCGTAGTTGATTCTGTCTGTACGGTTTCCTGCTGTGTCTGATATACCGCATTGGTTACATCTAACATAAAATAGTTTAACAAGACCATTAACAACGCAAGAACTACGATAACAACCAGCGGTATCCACGGATTCTTTTTCTTCTGTGACTGATTCTTTTTAAATGTACTGCTATTAACCTGATTTGCCATTTTTTTCTCCATTTCTTTTAATTTACTTTACTCAGATATATGGACTCTAATATTTTAGTTCCTGTTTTCGTTTTAAAAATATTTTCTTTGATTTTCCGGATAGAATCCAGCCCCTGCTTACTGCTGTCCAAGCCGTCTTCATTGATATTTACCAGAAAATCTGCCTCAACTAAAATCTGATAATCCATTCCCTCTATTTTATCATAGGTATGATGGTGTCCAATCAGATATGCCACCCGCTCTGTCACCGGCGCCGGAAATTCCAGTTTCTTTAAAATTACAGCAGCCACCGGTGGTCCCTCCAGTTCCTGATACTTTCCTGCACTGGATTGATATTTTTCCTCTGATATTTTAATGCCGATATCATGAAGCACTGCCGCGGTTTCCAGACATTCCATTGTAAATAAATCCAGCTGTTCCTTCTCTCCAATCGCCTTTGCAAAACCATATACTTTCAGCAAATGGCTGATTCTGCGAATATCATTTTCAAAATAAGCAATTGCAGCCTCAATGACCTTTCCTGTTTCCATACTAATCTCCATTCCTAAGTAATTTCTTATCTGCGATTAAAACAATTTGTATTATTATACTATACCCCTTCTTTGAAGACAACTGTTATCCGAAAACAAAATGCCCTTTAAAAATTTCATAAAAATTTCATCTGAAATTACGGTCAAATAAATATAGACAAATGCGTTATAGTATGTTATTATCTGTATACTAAGAATACGAAAGGTGGTGAAAATATGTCAAACGAGTTATCCAACAAAACCGTAACCTACTTATTAGGGGAAATATCTGGTATGCTGGAAAATATGCAGAATTCTCTTCGTACTGAAATCGCCGAAACACGGGATTCTTTGCAAAGTTCCCTCCGTGCCGAAATCGCCGAAACAAGGGATTCCTTGCAGAATTCTCTTCGTGCTGAAATCGCCGAAACACGCGAAACCCTGCATGCTGAGATTGCTGAAACAAGGGATTCTTTGCAAAGTTCTCTCCGTGCCGAAATCGCCGAAACACGCGAAGCCCTGCATGCTGAGATTGCTGAAACAAGGGATTCCTTGCAGAATTCTCTTCGTGCTGAAATCGCCGAAACACGGGATTCCCTGCAGAGTTCTCTTCGTACTGAAATCGCCGAAACACGCGAAGCCCTGCATACTGAGATTGCTGAAACAAGGGATTCTTTGCAAAGCTCCCTCCGTGCCGAAATTGCCGAAACAAGGGATTCTTTGCAGTCACAGCTTACGCAGATTAACCTCACACTGGAACAGAATGTTGTTCCACGTCTGAACACGATTGAGTCCTGCTATGTATCTACATATGAAAGATATTCCCAGGGTATAAACCAGCTTGAATCAATCCAGTCTGATATCCTTGTTATGAAGGATGTCATTATGAAGCACAGTACACAGCTTGCAAAGATTTCCTAATTCTTGTGCTTTTATTTCCTAAAAAATCGTGGAAAACAAACACGGTCTTGTCTTTGTTTTCCACGATGATATTAAAATTATTCAAGCACGATATCTTTCCCCAATGAAAATGAATAGATAATTTTTTCCTTTACAGGTTTCTGAAGCAGCTGCGACAGCGCTTTTGCATAGTATTCTAACTGGAGTGCATACCGCCTGCGCAATTCGTCTTCACCGCCTTTTTTTGACACCTTATCCGTTTTGTAATCCACCAGAATAAGACCTCCATCTTCTTCAAAATATACATCAATAACACCCTGAATCAACTGTCCGCCATTGTTTTTATCCGGCTGGTTCGTATCGTCCTGTTTTGATTTATCAGACTGTTCGGATAAATCAATAAAGACAAACGGTTGTTCCGTATGAAAAACACCTGCCTGTTTTGCCCGTTTCATCCGCTCAAACAGTGGATTTTTCATAAATGCAACAATATCGGATACACGGATACTGTCCGCCTGCTGTTTGGTAAGCTTTTCTTCCTCTACAAGCCGCTTTAAAAATGCTTTTACAGCAGTATTTTCTGGTTCTGTATCATAGTCCATACATTCCATCACGCGATGATATGCTGTACCTCTCCGGCTTCCCTGTAACGTTTTTTTCCTGCCTGCGATAAATTCCGGCAATAATTCATCTTCATTTTGTTCATCCACTGCCTGTTTTAAGCTTTCCGGCATATAGGCAGTTTCTGCAAAATCCGAATCCTGCTGCATTTTCTTTAATTCCGACACTGTAACCTTCGGTTTCATAACCGGTTCATCGGCATACGGATAATCCGGCAGTTTTTCTAATTCCTGTCCTGCCGGATTCTGCTCCCCAGTGCCATTCCCGGCATCATTCATCTCTGCCTTTGCAACTTCTCCTGCTTCCGCTGCCTGCCGCATATCAGACTCCGCCTGCCCTGCTTCTTTTGAAATATCCGTCTCTGCCTGTGATACTTCCATTGAAATATCATCACTTACCTGCAATTCTTCTTTCTTAAATTCCACAATCTGAAACGTCCCTTTACGCAGATTCTGCGGCAGCAATACTGCCGGCATGACCATATCAAAATAATTTTTCAAACCGGCTTCATACGAGTACGAATACCAGCCTCCGGCAAGCAATTCATCTGAAACCGCCTGCCAGCCCTCTACTGCTTTTTGTGCGTCTTTTACGGTGCCAATCATATACAGCTTTTCCCTCGCTCTTGTCATGGCAACATACAGCACACGCAGTTCCTCGCTGATTGTTTCCTGTATAAGCTTTTGTGATACCGCTGATTTTAACAGAGTCGGATTCTTGATACGTTTATCTAAATGTACCACATTTGTTCCGACACCAAAGTCCGTATCCAGGACCACTTCCCCGCGGGAATCCATCTGGTTAATGCTCTTTCCCATTCCTGCCAGAATGACAACCGGAAATTCCAGCCCCTTACTTTTATGAATACTCATCACACGCACCAGATTTTCATTTTCACCAAGCACGGAAGCTTCCGCAAAATCCACCTCGTATTTTTTAAGGCGCTCAATATAGCGCAGAAACTGAAACAGTCCGCTGTAACTGGTCTTTTCAAATGCCGCCGCCTTTGTATAAAGCATATCCAGATTTGCCTGCCGCTGAGTACCTGCCGGCATTGTTCCGGCATAGTGGTAATATCCCGTATCATACATCAGCTCCCACAAAACATCACTGACCGGATAACGCTCTGCCTTTTCCCTGAAACTGTCGAGTTGTTTTAAAAATTGCACGACTTTTTCATCATCGCTTTCCTGCATGACGTCATACAAATGCTTTGTGGTGTCTTTCATGCGAATCTGTGTGAGTTCTTCCGTTGTAAATCTGCCAAAAAAGGACAGCATAACCGCCGCCATGGGAATATCCTGCAGTGGATTATCTATTACGGCAAGATACGATAACAGCAGTTTGACCTCACGCACATCAAAATATCCTTCTGACGCGTCACAATATGCCGGAATATCTTCATTCATCAGCACATTGACAAATGTATCCGCCCAGCCGCTGACAGTCCTTGTCAGAATCACGATGTCACTGTAACGGATTCTCCTGTAGCCGTTTTCGGCATTTTTATCATAAACCATATAAAAACTGCCGTCTTCCTTTGGCTGTGTCAGCCGTTGAATCAAAGCCGCGGCAGCAGCGCCTTCACGCTCTCTTGCGGAACGGTCTTCGTCCTCCGGGGAAAGTTTTTCCTGATTCATATCAATCATATAAATCATCGTATCCGGATCATCTGCAAATGTCATCGCATTTTCATTCTGCGCCTGATATTTCGGATACTCAAACCCGGCATTTAACCTTGCCCTGTCATCATACCCAATCTCTGCAAAATACGGATTCATCGCCCTGTAAAAAACATCATTCGTACATTCAAGTACATTTTCGCGGCTTCGGAAATTGGTCTGCAGTTCAATCCTGACATTCGGACTGTCCGTATCGGTATATGTACTGTACTTATCCATAAACAGCTTCGGACACGCCAGACGGAACTTGTAAATGCTCTGCTTCACATCACCCACCATGTAGATATTGTTATCCGCTTCATTGTATTTTCCCTTAGATACCGCAGTCAGAATAACCTCCTGAAGCATATTACTGTCCTGATATTCGTCTATGAGAATCTCCTCATAATATGCGCTTAAATCATCTGCCGCTTTGGTGTATTCCATGCCGTTTTCCGTTTTTTTGACTAAAATGTTTAGCGCCATATGCTCCATATCGTTAAAATCAATGACATTTCTTTCACGCTTTTCTGTATCCATGCGCCTGTAAAAATCCTGTGCGAGTGTCATCATCATTTCAACTGCCGGTTTATTTTCCCGGATATCCTCTAATAAATTTGCAAATTCCTTTGTAAATAATTTCGCCTGTAACGTCTTTGTCACATAAGCCTTATATTCATCGCGGATTTGCTTGACTGCTGCCTTCTTTACCTCTGAAATATCCTTACTGCGGCTTCTTCCCAGCGTTTCAAAAGACAGCAGGCGCACTTTACGCACCAGTTCTTCATAACTCTGTGTATCCAGAATCTGACGGATTCCCGCATGGTCAGACTGTACTGCTGCTGCATACATCAGCGGTCCATCCGGCTCATTGCAGATGTTTTCCAGTTTTTGATACTGTCTGTCATAGTCTTTAAAACGTCTTCTGACCGTATCAAAAAGATAACCGATTGCGGCATTTTGTTCTGCCGTGTCGATATCTGCCTGCCTGTAAATGCACAGGCAGTCTTTAAACCATTCCTCCGGCCACGGATAGCTTCTTGCAAAGCGGTATAATTTTAAAATAATATCCACGATTTTCGTATCGTCACGTCCCGTTCCATACGCATCGACAAAATCAAAGAACACCTGATTTTCAGAAGCATAATATTCCTCCAGCATCTCCTCCATAACATCATTTTCAAGCAGCTTCATTTCACCTTCGTCCGCAATCCTGAAACCCGGATCTAATTCAATATCCGTAAAATAATTGCGCACAATATTTAAACAGAAGCTGTCAATCGTCGTAATCGGGGCATTGTGAATCAACGTCATCTGACGGATTAACCGCTCGTTTCCCGGATTCTCCTGTAGCATTGCATCGAGCGCCTCACGGATTCTCTGCTTCATTTCCGCCGCCGCCGCCTTGGTAAAGGTTACAACGACCATTCTGTCCACGTCTGTGCCATCTTCTGCCGTGATTTTTCGGATAATGCGTTCTACCAGCACCGCCGTTTTACCCGAACCTGCGGCGGCAGCAACTAAAATATTACAGCCGTTTGTCCGGATTGCCTTGAACTGTTTTTCTGTCCAGCGGTTTGCCATTTTCATCAACTCCTTCCCTGATTTTTTTCCATATTTCCTCATCACTGAATGTCTTTAAGCTGCGGGACTGCCCTCCCGGAATATCCGGTGAAAAACCGCATACCGCATGGTACGGACAATAGGTACAGGCATCTTCCTTCTGCGTGTGGTACGGATTAACGTCCACATTTCCACCAAAAATTCCCGCCGCCATATCTGCCGACTTTTCGGTGACATAGTCTGTGAGCTGTTCAAACTTCTGCGTGCTGTAAATGTGGCTTCGCATATCCAGCTCCCCGTTTGATTTAAACGCAACCGGAATAACCGCCGACTTTCCTCCGCGGTCATCCATTTTACGGATAATTTCCGTATCCTCATTGACAACACCTTTCATACGCAGATTTTCCAATATCATTTCATCAACGGCTTCACGATAATCTGCATCTTCTTCATCGGGCATGCTCTGTACTTCTATAATCGGATTGTCAATATTGTAATAAAGAATCCCCGCCGGAATAATATTCTTATCCGGATGCCGTTTTTTTTCAATACGCTGTGCCGCCTTCATATATGTTACAAGCTGTAATTTTAAGCCGTAAAATGTCTTTAACAAATCAAAATCCGATTTGCCGGTTTTGTAATCCACCACGCGCACATAAACATTGTTATCATCTTCACAAATATCAATGCGGTCAATTTTGCCCTGCATATAAAGCGACTTGTCACCAAGTACCTCATGCTCATCAACTAAAAAGTTCATTTCATATGCATCGGGTGCAAATTCACCGCGCTCTAACTGCTTTCCGATTGCCCAGACCGTCCTGTCCGCCAAATCGGTGAGCCTTTTAATCATGTATTCGTTACGGCTGTTATCCTTTAAAATGGTGTTGCCGTACTCTGCAGCAATCCGCACAACGCTTTCGGATACGCGCTTTTTTCGTTCTTCATCGGATAACAGGGAAAAGGATTTTTTCTCCTCTTTTAACTGCCGCGACACATCTTCCAAAACACCGTGCAGAACCGTACCGAAATCCTGTACCGCAAAACGGTATTCTTCTCTTTGTGAAAGCTTTAAGCCATATTCCAGAAAATACGCAAAACGGCAGGAAGCATACGTTTCAAATGCCGAAATACTACCCTTTAGCTGTGTTCCGTATAACAAAAGCGCCGCATTTTCACTCAACGTCTTAATATAATTTTCCGTATTCCACTCAATATCCTGCTTCGGAATCTTTAAATAGACAAACTGTCCATCCTGCCCGTCGGCATCCGTTATGCGCACATCCGGAAACATGCGTCTTACATTACGGATTAAATATGACGGAAGTGCCGTCTTTCCGTCACTGCTTTTTTTTGCATACGATAAATACAGCCGGTGTGAAGCCTTTGTCATCATCAGATACAGATAAAATTTCTGTATAAATGCTTTTTCCCTTGCAGAAGGTGACAGTACGATTTCCTGTGCTTCCAGTATACTGCGGTCGGTTTCCGACAGCACACTGCAATTTTCATTTTTCTTTGGCACAACACCGTCATTGACTCCCGCAAAAAACAGCACTTTGACATTGTCAAGACGTGTTCTTTCGATATCACCAATCATCACACAGTCGGAGGTCGGCGGAAGCAGTCCCACTTTCATTTCTTCAAAGCCCGCCGCTACAATCCTGTTAAATTCCTTTAATGAAACATTTTCTTCACCGAGCAGTTCCACAATCCTGTCAAACAATTCAAGCACCTTTGCATAGAGCTGTTCATATTCATTGCCAGCAGGTTCACACTCCGAAAGCGCCTTTATCTGCTCGGCACTGTGCAGAGCCGTCACAAATTCATAAACGGCTGTGACATATGCCCGCACATTGGCTTCTTTATCCTTTAAAACCGCCTCCAGATTCAAAAACGGCGCCATAATCTGCTCCCGCAGGGCATTTAACGTTTCCAGTTCCGGCTGGTACGTGCTTCTTTTCATTTTCTTTTTCCACGGTTCATGCCATGCACGGCTGCCGCGGATACCTACCGCCAGACAGTAATTTTCCAGCATATCGATGTCATGTCTTGAAATGCCGGTCAGCCCCGTACGCAGATATCTAAACATCGTGTCATACGGATATCCTTTTTCTACAATCTCCAAGGCACTGCAAAGCATTTCCACATACGGATTGGCGGCGACAGAGCGTTTATAATCCAAAAACGCCGGAATGTCATTTTGTTTCATCATATTGGCGGCAACTTTTCCGTATGTTTCCAAATCTGCCGTAACAACGGCAATATCACGATAACGAAAGCCCTCTTTTCTTGTCAGCTGTAAAATCTCGGATACGATATACTGCAATTCCTCTTTGGGATTACTACCCTCGTAAATGCGGATATTTTCCGGTGTACCGGTGTACACACCGCCCTTATAGCGGAACAGGTTTCTTTCAAGATATGCTAAGTCCTTCGCACCCTCATAGCGGTAATTGATGTCCCTGTCCACGCACACGGTATCGTCAACGTTGATTCCTTCTTCCTCACAAATCGCAATCAGACGGTTCATCATCTCTTTACTCATAAAAAAAAGGTTGTTCCAGCCTTCATGTCCTGTCGGACGTTCCTTTTTATCAATCGTTACTGATATTTTAATACCTTTGCTGTATACCAGCAACAGACGCATGAGTTTGTACTGAATCGGTGTAAACCCGGTAAATCCATCAAAAATAATTTCCGAACCGGCAATCAGCTTTGATTTTTCCACCAGTCCGCATAATACGTCTAAAATTTCCTCAGACGTAATATAATTGGTTGACAAAAATGCCATAAATTCTTTGTAAACCAGACGGATATCTTTTAATTTTGCGGAGAGCTGCTGCTTTTCTTTGACATTCTCTCCGATTTCACCAAGCTGCTGCGGTGTAATACCATATTGAAGCAGTTCGGAAATCACGGATTTTAACTCCGAAACAAAACCTGTTTTTTCAATACTGCTGCCAAAGTAATCCAGCTTTTTCTTCTCTTTTTCAAGTACGCGCCGTACAATCAGGTTCTTTCCGGTATCGTCTAATACCGGACGGTTTCCGCCGCCCAGTTCTTCAAATACCTTGTATGCAAGGCGTTCAAAGCTGACAACATCAATATTTAAAATCCCCTTGCGTGAATGCATATGCACCAGTTTTTTTTGTGTTTCCATAGTATATTGTTCAGGAACAACCACAATAAAATTGTCATGCGGTCTTCTGACAGATTCTTCACAGACTAAACGGCTTAAATATTCTGATTTTCCTGCACCGCTTCCCCCTGTAATAAACTGTAAGGACATATTTCCCTCATTTCTGCCGGACCTCCGGCGATTATTATGTCATGATTCAATCATTTTCTGCATATAGTATACCATCAATGATAACAATTATGGAAGTGTGTGGATATGAATTCAAAGACAAAAATTATCGTTTTACACCGCCGTGAACTGCTGATTGGTGCCATTGCCGCGGTGATTGCCATTCTTTTACTGATTTTTATGATTTCATCGCTTGCAGGCGGCTCTAAAGATGCCGCAGCCAGCTCTGTCAACGGTGCCAAATCTGTTTCTGCGGGTGTTTCCGCCTGCTATACACCGGGTGTTTACAGAGCCGGTGTTTCTTTAAACGGCAACGCCGTAGATATCGAAGTGACAGTCGATAAAAACAGTATTCAGAATATTGCACTCGTAAACTTATCCGAACCGGTTACAACGCTCTACCCTTCTTTGGAAAGCACCTTTTCCGAACTGTGTGCTTCCGTAATTGAAAGCGGTTCTACCAAAAATATTACATATCCCGCTGAGAACAAATACACCGCTACAATGCTTCTGAATGCCATTCAGACAGCACTCGATAAATGCACGATACAATAAAAAGGCTGTGGCACGCAATCAGGATTTCTGATTTTTGTGCCACAGCTCTTTTCCTTTTATGCACCAAAGTAGCTGACTTCTTCTGCCTGTTCTACATTGTAAAATCCGGCATAGCCGCGCTCCTCTAATTTACTTAAAAACTTACCGGTCTTTTTCGGTTTTATATAAAGGGATGCAATCATGCCTTCACTTCTTAACTTTTCAGCTGTCTTGACAGCTTCTGTTAAATGTCCGTCTTCATATAATACGGCAATCTTTTTACTGCCGTCCGGAATTTCAATGCCGTTCTGCATAAGGATAGAGAAAATACGCTCAAATCCGATTGAAAATCCGACTGCCGGAATGGACTGGTTTAAAAACTTGCCAATCAGATTGTCATATCTTCCACCGCCTGCGATTGCGCCCTTAAAGTCAATGCTTTCCACTTCAAAAACGGTTCCTGTGTAGTATCCCTGTCCTCTGACCAGTGATAAATCAAAGACCACATCGTATGCCCCTGCTGAAAGTGCCTTCACTGTTGTCATAATCTTTTCAAGACTCTCTGCCGGTTCTTTATCTTCCAGCATATCCTTTAAAGAATCCAGACTAAAATCATTTTTTTCAAGGAACTGTGTAAACTTTGTAATGGCTTCTTTTGCAAATCCTTTTTCTGTCAGTTCTGCTTCTACACCGTCCATGCCGATTTTATCCAGCTTATCAAATGTAATGCACACACTGTCTAATTCATTTTCCGCAAAGCCCATCTGCATTAATACGGCACGTAACAGTCTTCTGTCGTTTAACTTAACTTTGAAATTCTTCATGCCGATTGCCTGTAATGCCTTTGTGGTTGTTAAAATCAGTTCGATTTCCGAATCGTTGGATTCTGAACCGATAATATCAATATCACACTGGATAAATTCTCTTAATCTGCCCTTCTGCGGACGTTCTGCACGATACACACGGTCCATCTGGATACATTTCATCGGAAGTGTCAGCTTGTCTTTATTATTCGCATAATATCTGCTGAGCGGCAGTGTCAAATCATAACGCAGTCCCATATCCGCAAGCACATTCTCATTTTCCGAAGTCACGCCTGATGCCAGTGCCTTATCCAGCTTGTCGCCGCGCTTCATAATCTTGAAAATGAGGTTCAGATTTTCTCCGCCATCACTTTTATCCAGATTTTCAATATCTTCAA
>ERZ835109.1973-NODE-1973-length-14596-cov-9.993467_pt1 | contig 14596 bp, 8 predicted proteins | sample MGYA00519946_ERZ835109 | MGnify/ENA primary metagenome ERZ835109 (study PRJEB31850, sample SAMEA3708771) | human gut metagenome | biome: human gut; feature: human-associated habitat; material: faeces | place: China | collected 2014 ...
ATTATTCAGCCATCCTTGCAAGGCATTAAAGGCTGGTGCAACAGGTATGTCCTTCCCACCATAATTAACACGGCACAACAAAGATAATACATCGCCAGACCTACCCACTTTAAGCAGTTGTTCTACCATTATGTTCAGCGTATCGTCAGAATAGCACCAAACAGATACGGTCTTCCAATAATTTTCCTTAGCTTCTTCTGGTAGAGTTTCGACAAATCTAGTTAATTCTTCATTTGTTCCGATGCTAATAAGAATATCATTCCGATTATTGTATTTCCTCACTACTTTCCAATAGCGTTCCTTGTTTGTGTTGAATAAAGAGACAAAGAATCCTGCTAAAAGTTGATTGTCAAAACCTTCGTTTATAACAAAATCAACCATCGGGTATGTGGTCTTGAATTTTGCAAATGCAAGACCTGTTTGATATTTGTCTTCAGATTTCTCGGCAATCTTTCTTAAACCATCGAATCCTATCTGCTTGTACAGTTCTTTCACGGCAGTTACTCTGAAATTCAACTGTTTTTCTGTCCACTTACATATATCATCCTCTCTCCGATGCAGTTCATGTACAGGCAAGAAAATCTTGAATTTCCACAAGTTAGCCTCAATAATATCATCTGGCAATATGGCTTCTAAGAGATTTTTTAGCCAGTTCATCTCATCATCACTTATACACCAATCTGAATCACGGGCTTCTTCAAAATGATATATTTTTTCTCTTATTTTGTCACAGAACTTATTTTTACCTTTCAGAAAATCTATATTTGAAGAAATCGCATCTTGGACTTCTTTCCTAAGATGAGTAGGCAAGTCAGGAGCAGTCGCTGTTTCCAACATGCATTCAATAGCATCATTGCTATAATCGCAATTTTTTATCAACATTCTCACTGTAGCTGTTAATGCTGTCAAAAACTCATCCATTGTCACGGCTTTAACGTCTTCTCCGAAATATCTCCACCGCATTATACGGCCATTAATGCTTTGTGATTGACGACTATAGTTCACTAAACATCTACAAAGTCTGAAAACAAATGGTCTAAACTCCTCTACCATGGATTCAAGTACCATAAAACATTGCTCTATGGTTGCTTTTGTTTTAGGCATCCAGAGACAATATATTTTGCACAACGACTCAAAAGGATTTCCAACATACCCTTCTTTCTTCCCTAAAGACGAGAGTTCAAACAGGATTCGGCTAATTCTGGAAAGATTCTCTGCAGGCCAGGCCAAGTCTTCCAATGCAGATAAAACATATCCATAGTGCGAACTATTACCCCACAAGGAGGTATGTTCAAAATTGATTCGAAACATCTCACGGATGATAGAATTATCGCTCATCACATCATCTTCAATTTTCTGAATAAAAACCTGAGGCGAAGCTTCTGCCAAGAGAGATATCAGATTATGTTTGCAATAGCCAAACCACCATTCTAAAGTGTTTGTATTTAATATTGCTCTAACCTTTTCGTCAACCCACGGAATCAGTTGAGCATTTTTGTCACCTCGAAGAGCCAATAACACCAATGTCAAGAGTAACCCTTCTTTAGCATAATAGCTATACTTCGTATTATGTTTTTGATAAAATAAAGAATCAGTCGTGGCTGCCTTTTTGTCATCAAAATCAATATCATTTGCGACTTTGTCAATAATGACAGAGAGTCTATCTAAGTATTGGGGTGTGATAAAATCTATTGCATAATTTATAGCGTCAAATGGAGATATAACATACCATAGACTATCAATAAGTCCAAAAGGACTATCGTTGCCTTTAGCAAATGTCTGAATAAGATTTTCGAATTGGCAATATTCCATCCCAGAAAGCTCTTCAATTAGTTTTTTGTCCCCTTCCAAATTATTCAGCCAACGTCCTATCAGAAGAGCCGGAAGCAATTGGTTGATATTTTTAGGCTTCGCCCAATCAGGGTTGTTGCGTTCAAAACCAAGTTTCCTTCTCAAGATAGCTGTGCTTCGCCCTGTATCAGAACAAAGCTGCCTTGCTTGCGTTTCATTAAATCCGCTTTTTTTTAAAGCATTAATAAAATCGTCAGGCTCTGGTGTTCGTAGAACGATAGACACTCCACTTCTGCTTCTTGCAGATGGATGTGTAACATACACCAAGCAATTCTCGTTTGGATTAATGTTTTTATCATCTCCACTAGAGATAATAACCATATTGGAACATTGTGAAGCCAATAAGCCTGTGGTTTCATTGTCTTTTGCAATAACCACTCTGTTTTTAAGATTGTCATCTCCGCATTGTAATATAGCAGCCACGACAAATGCGAGCGATTCCTCTACAGAATGGGAACAAACATCTATTGCTATATGATTTTCTGTTTTCTCCAGAAGTTCTTTGACAGATTCCTCGCGTCCTCCAACGGCAACACTATAGCAAAGTTGCTGTCCTTTATCGTTGGTTGACCATTGACGCCAATACGATTCTATACTCTGAATTTTCTCTCTGTGGGAGATGTTAAGTTTTTCTGCCACCCATAAAGCGACAGAAGGATAATAAGATAGCCAATCTTCTAATTCTACGGCTGTTATCACCTTAACCCTTTTCCACTTATTCAGTTTATTTTTGTCTGCTTCCCAAGATGGCGCTTTGGGCCATTCGCGAGGAGTGATGAAAACGAAGGTACATTCTCCTTTCTCAAATTCTAATGGGCCATTCGTACGTTTTGTATAATCGTCATTAGCTTTTGTTGCCACTTTCTCATTCGTCCCCATCTCGATAAGACATGTACCAGCTGGCAGATAAGTGTCATTGTCTTCAGAAACAACAATGCCATCCCATCCGGCAGAATGAGTGCTTTCTTCAGTCGGTATGTACACCTTTGAAAGATGCGGCTTAGTTGCATGCACCAATCGGCGTATTAACTCAGGAAGCAAACCACGGATTTCCAACGTGTCTGCCCATCGTTTGAGGTCATTGGCCTTAATGAGTTTCATTCTACTTTAAAATATATCTTGCCTAAACGCTTGTTTTTTTAACGGCAGTGTTTCCTTAAGTGTGTCTGAAACTAGTTTGTTTCAGAAGTGAATATGCAAAGTTAATTCAATTTTTTATCAACTCAATCATAAATGCCAATTTTGTGTTACAGCCGGACACGGCTCTTTCATTAAAAATGCCTCTAATTTTCAATGTTTATGGGTATTAAGCGGTTAAAAGCTATTTTTAACTTACCCCAACAAGGCATTCCTTATATTTATAAAGGTTGATTTTGCAGTAAATGTAACTTATTCAAATTGTTATCAAACAATGCCAAGGTTAAATGAAAGAGCCGTAGCAGCCCGACGAGAAAACAAGTTCTACTAAGGATAAGCCGCCACCAACAAGTTGTGTCCACACAGGAAACAATGAGCCGTTAGAAACCGTCTCAACCGAGTCGATTCCACTATTTTTAGGAACGCCATTCAACTAAGAAAACCTTTATATCCCCTCCCTGTCTTGGAAAAGCGTTTTGTTGCAGATCTATTACTCACAAAGGAACAAATGCAGATTACATATTGACGATATAACCAATTATTTATAAAAAAGATGCTCTTTTTTGATATGTCTCTTCGTGATTCTCAAGGCTTATTTGTACTTTTACATCGAAAAGGATGTCTTTTATGGAAAAAGAAAGGATTAACAGGCTGAAGATTGTGCTTGCCGAAGAGCAAAAAAGCAGTAAGTGGCTGGCAGAGCAATTAGGAAAAGACAGGGCTACTGTCTCCAAATGGGTGACGAATACCATGCAGCCTGACGCAAGAAACCTCCTGCGTATAGCAGAGGCTTTGAACATTGATGCAGGTAGGCTGCTCAACCAAAAACATTTGAACAATGAAAGAAATAGATATTATCCAACAGATTAAACTTGGCGAGGTCAGTAAGGTGCAGTTCAAAGAGCGGATTCTTGACAACTATGATATTGGTTGCGAATTGGTGGCGTTCAGCAATGCACGTGGTGGTACACTGGTTGTTGGCGTGAAGGACAAAACTGGTAGTGTCAATCCTTTGTCGTATCAAGAAGTACAGGAAACCACTAATATACTTGGAAATATCGCATCAGAGAATGTTGTTCCTGCCATCCTTGTTGATGTAGAAACTATTTCTGTGGATGGCGGAAGCCTTGTTGTGGCTCATATTAAAGAAGGGGTGAATAAGCCTTACCATGACAATCGGGGGATTGTGTGGGTGAAGAACGGTGCCGACAAGCGCAAGGTGTTCGATAATGCCGAGCTTGCCGAGATGATGACCGACTGCGGCAGTTTCTCGCCTGATGAAGCAGGTGTTCGGGATGCTACGATTAAGGACTTGGACGAGAATACCATCAAAACCTTTTTAAGCAACAAGTTTGAAAAAGTATTGGTGAGAAAAGGTTTGGTGGGTGATGCATTCCGTGAAATCTCTTTAGATACAGTCTGTTCTGCTATCGCCAGTGGGCACGATGGGGAGAAGTTGCTGCGTAACCTACGTTTCATCCGACCCGATGGAAAAATCACAGTGGCCGCAATGTTATTGTTTGGGAAGTACACTCAGCGTTGGCTTCCAGTAATGACGGCAAAGTGTATCTGTTTTGTGGGTAATAGTCTTGGCGGTACACAATTTCGTGATAAAGTGAATGATGCCGACATTGAAGGCAATCTGTTTCATCAGTTCGAGACTATTATGGATTTCTTCACCCGGAACTTGCGTCATATACAAGTTGGGGATGAATTCAATTCGAAGGGAGTGTTGGAGATACCCTACACCAGTCTTGTTGAGTTCACCGTAAATGCTTTGGTACATCGCTCGCTGAATGCGAAAGCCCCTATCCGCATCTTCATCTTTGATGATAGAGTGGAGATACACAGCCCGGGAACTCTCCCTAATGGGCTTTCCGTAGATGATATTGTTGTGGGAACTTCTATGCCACGCAATATGTTCCTTTTTACAAATGCCATTCACTTGCTTCCCTACACAGGAGCGGGTAGTGGTATGCTTCGTGCCTTGTCTGAGGATGTGAATGTCTCGTTCACCAATAATGACAGGACAAATGAGTTCGTGATTACTATAAATAGGCCAGTAGGTAACCAAGTTAACGAGAAAAGTAACCAAGCCAGCAATAAAAGTAACCAAGTTAATGGCAACTTAGACACTAAACTTGGAGACTCTGACACCAACTTAGATACTAACTCTGACACTTTTAATGCAGACTCTGATACTAAACTTAGACACTCTGACACTAGCTTAGATACCAACTCTGACACTTTTAATGTAGACTCTGACACTAAGCGTCCTAAAATAACAAATAAACAAAGGGATATAGTAAACTTCTGTAGTGTGCCACGTAGCAGCAAGGAAATTCTTGAAAGGGCAGGTGTGACATACCATAGCAAGAATATCCAAACATATATCATGGCTCTTGTCGAGGCTGGTTATCTTGAGATGACCAATCCCGAGCATCCCAATGCAAGCAATCAAAAATATAGGAGAAGTAAAAAATGAACTCACATATATTCACTAACAAGAACGGCAACACACTGATGTGCGAATTTGAAGGAGTCCTCAGTAACAATCCTTCAATAAAGAATCTTGATGCGGTGGTAGGATTCCTCCGTGCATCAGGCTATTTCTCTTTGCGGCCTTTTTTAGACAATATCAACAAGGCTCGTGTGTTAATTGGTATAAACGTAGATAAGTACATAGCAGAAGCTGCTCGTCAAGGGAGAATATTCTTTGGGGCAGAAGAAGAGGTTAAAGCCGACTGCTTGCAGCAAATACGTAGAGACATCGAACAATCCGGATACAAAAGGGAAATAGAAGACGGTATCTTTCAGATGGTAACGGACTTGGTAGACGGGAAACTGGAACTGCGTGCGCATCCATCAAAGAAGATTCATGCCAAGATATACGTATTATATCCTGATGATTTCAATCAGTACACACAAGGAATTGCCATAACTGGCTCCAGTAATCTATCCGGTAACGGACTGGGCATCACAGAGGATAAACAATACGAATTCAATGTAAAAATGTCACAGTATGAAGATGTAAAGTTTGCGAAAGATGAATTTGAAGAGCTTTGGAAAGAAGCTGAAGGATGCGAGATAACTGCTGAAGATCTCAAAATCAATATAGAGCGTACTTATCTCAAAGGTGATATATCTCCTTATGACTTATACATAAAGATGCTCATTGAGTATTTTTCTGACCGTGTGATGGATGCGGACGATGAGAATCCACTTAATGTTCCAGAGAACTACACTAAATACGATTATCAAATGGATGCCGTAGTGGAGGGGTATCAGAAGCTTCTGCGCTATGATGGTTTCTTTCTTGCCGATGTTGTGGGCTTGGGTAAAACTGTTATCGCTACAATGATTGCCAAGAAGTTTTTGCAGGAGAATGGGCGCGACAACACCAAAATACTTGTGGTATATCCCCCGGCTGTGGAGCAGAACTGGAAAACCACTTTCAAAGATTTTGGCATTGACAAATATACCAAATTTATTACAAATGGCAGTTTGAACAAGGTTCTTGATGAGGATAACTATGACTATTGGAACGCTGACGAATACGATCTTGTCCTTGTGGACGAAGCGCACAAGTTCCGCTCTCACACTACAAACGCTTTCGAGCAGTTACAGGAAATCTGCAAGATGCCACGCATCAACCAAGGGCATATCAAGGGCTACAAAAAAAAGGTGATGCTCATTTCGGCAACCCCAATGAATAACTCACCAGCCGATATTTATAATGAAATCCTCCTTTTTCAAGACCCACGCCATTGTACCATAGATGGAGTAGCTAATCTTACGGCCTTTTTCAGTCCGCTCATCAAGGAGTTTAAGCGATTTCGTAATGAGCCTGAGTTTGATTTGACCAAATTCAAAAAACTGGCTGAGCAAGTGCGCGACCGCATCATAAAGCCTCTATCAGTTCGTCGTACACGTACCGACATCGAAAATGTACCACGCTACAACAAAGATGTGAATGGTTTTCCCAAAGTGGAACGCCCAATAGAAAGTCGCTATGAACTGAATGAGCATTTGGCAGACTTGTTTGAGAAAGCTATGCTCACGCTTACTAAAGACCTGAGTTATGCATGTTATCAAGCTATTGCTTATCTGAAACCTGAAGCCGCAAATGGCTTATATGACAATGCAGAAACCATTAGCCGCTCCTTGGCCGGAATCCGCAAGAATGGACTAGTGAAACGTCTAGAAAGCAGTTTCCATGCGTTCCAAGTTTCCATTGAGAACTTCAAGATTGCAAATCAGAATATGATTGACATGTTCAATAACGATAAGGTGTTCATTGCTCCAGATCTTGATATTAACAATTTGTTGGCAGCAGGATGGAGCGAGGAAGAAATAGAAGAGAAACTGAATGCCAAGGCACAGGACAACCCGAAGAATGCAAAGTTTACAGCAAATGATTTCCGTCCGGAGTTTATTGAGATGCTTCGAGCTGACCAAAAGATTCTTGAACAAATGTATATTGACTGGTCGGTTGTGACAGATGCGGATGATTCCAAATTTGCCAAATTTAATGAACTGCTGAAACACGAGTTATTCAGGGTAGAACGTAATCCAGAACAAAAACTTGTTGTGTTCTCAGAATCTATAAATACAGTAGAGTATCTTGCAAAACGTATAAACCGCAAAGACGTATTGGTTATCTCTGCTAAAAATCGTAGTAATCTCTTCAAAACCATTCGAGAGAACTTTGATGCCAACTTCAAGAACAAGCTCAACGACTACAATATCATACTTACCACAGACGTACTGGCAGAAGGCATCAACTTACACCGATCAAATGTAATCGTCAACTATGATACACCATGGAACTCTACACGGTTGATGCAGCGTATTGGACGTGTAAACCGTATTGGATCTGTATCGAAACACATTTATAACTATGTCTTCTATCCATCACGTCAGGGCAACAGAGAAATCAATCTTAATCAGATTGCCCTGAGCAAAATCCAGACATTTCACTCTACATTTGGAGAAGACAATCAGATTTATTCGCAGAACGAAGTGATAGACCGTAACCTGAGCAAGCTCTTTGACGAGGCGATGAAAGAGCAAAAGAAAGACCTTAACCAAGAGTTGCCTTATTATGAAGAGCTACGCACATTGTATAAGACCAATCGCCGTGAGTATAACCGAATAGCAAAGCTGTCACTTCGTAGCCGTACTGGTCGTGCGTCGCGGGCTGTTGATGGTGTTACGCTGTCTGGTGATACTCTCGTTTTTTTGAAAACCAACTTCCGTAAGGTGTTCTTCCTCGTATCAGAGAATGTGAAAGAACTTTCTGTGCTTGACGCATTGAAATACTTCAAGGCTACGCCTGAAGAGCTGGCTGTGGAACGCATAGAGCAACACCACAACCATGTTGAAAAAGCATTGCGCAAGTTCCACACTATACAAGAGGAAGAAATCAAAAATCAAGAATTTGGTCAAGATGATCCTTCAAGTCGTGGCGCACAGGTTAGTACCGCACTTAACCTGCTCTCTAATTTCATGCGTGAGATTGATGACAGCGAACTGTATCTGAAAGTCGCTCAACTGAAAACACTTGCAGAACGCGGAGTTATCACTTACATCTCCAAGCGTTTACAACGAATTCAGAAAGACCTACGCCGTGTTAGTGGCAAAGCACGCATGACACACGATGAGGCCTTGAACGAGATTATACAGATGGCAAATAAATATGCCCCATACTACATGGCAGAGGCAGAAATGCTGAAACAAATAGAATCGGAAGCCGAAATCATATTATCTGAATCATTTAAAGAAGCATAAATTATGAACTACAAGGAAGTAATTGAAGCAAAATACAGCCGTGAGGCATGGCAAGGATTGCTTTACGATATTTTTCACAACAAAGTGAAATTCTGGCGCACACCTACACCTATCCATGTGAGTAGCCGTTTGGCTAAGGAAGCTCTTAGTTTGGGAAACATTTCTCTATCAGATGGCGAGACAATTGCCGTCTATGAAGTAGAACTCAATGAGAAAGTTGATATAGAAAGGAACCGCCACGGCATCCGTGATATACTTACTACAGACTGGCGCAATATGGGCTATGCTGGTGCATTCGTTTTTGGCTACCGGAAAAACGAAAGTGTACTCCGCTTCTCATATGTAAGTGAGACATGGGGATTCAATAAACAAGGCGAATATGAAAAAGTATCTACTGACACTATGCGCTATACTTATCTGTTAGGTGAGGGACGCGGCTGTCGTACTGCTATAGACCAATTCTCCACGTTGAAGAATAGCAAACAGACGCTTGCCGACATTACTGAGGCATTCTCTGTTGAGGCACTAACTAAACAATTCTATGGAGAACTTTTCGACTGGTATCTTTGGGCTATTGACCCAGTTACAGGTGTCTCTTTCCCGAACAACACTTCCATTGAAGATGATGACCGAGAAGATATAGAAACAAAGATTATCCGCATGATAACTCGTATCATGTTCATTTGGTTTATCAAGCAGAAAAATCTTGTTCCAAATCGTTTGTTTGATCCTGAGTATATTCATACGATACTGAAAGATTTTGATGAAGAAAGCACTACCAATGGTAATTACTACAATGCTATTCTTCAAAATCTCTTCTTTGCAACGCTCAACCGTGCAATTGAGGATGAGGAGGGCAATAAACGCAAGTTTGCCACCGCATCTAAACGAGACATCAAAACACTCTATCGCTACGAAGAATTGTTCACTATTTCTGAGCAGCAAGTGATTGACATGTTCGCAGAAGTGCCGTTCCTAAACGGTGGTCTCTTTGAGTGCCTTGATAAGACAAAGACCATTGATGGTGTGGAACAAGCATACAACTATGATGGTTTTAGCCGTAACGACCGCACATTTGCAGATGGTCGCTATCGCTATCGTGCCATTGTTCCTAATACTTTGTTCTTTGATGAGAAACGAGGCCTCTTCTCTATTCTTAACAAGTACAACTTCACCATTGAGGAGAACACGCCCGAGGAACAACAAGTTGCACTTGACCCTGAACTATTGGGTAAAGTATTTGAAAATCTGCTCGGTGCATACAATCCTGAGACAAAGGAAACCGCTCGCAATCAAAGTGGCTCTTTCTATACACCTCGTGAGATTGTAAAGTACATGGTCGATGAAAGTCTGATTGCATATTTGGGCGAATCAGACTTCAACCGCTCACTGTTTGCTCCTAACTTCAAATACGAAGTAGCTCATGTGGAAGAGTATAAATCAATTGCTGAAAAGTTGAAAGCTGTCAAAGTGCTTGACCCAGCTTGTGGCTCAGGTGCATTTCCAATGGGATTGCTCAACCGTATGGCAGAGGTACTTCAGCGCATCGAGCTTAATACAAACGTGTATGAACAGAAACTGGCTATTATTGAGAACTGTCTCTACGGTAGTGATATTCAGAGTATAGCTGCACAGATTACCAAGTTGCGCTTCTTTATTTCACTTATCGTAGATTGTGAGCGTGATGCCTCCAAACCAAACTTTGGAATACCTACATTGCCAAACCTTGAAACCAAGTTTGTCGCCGCCAACTCTCTCATTGCTAAGAAAAAGCAAGATAGACAACGTAATCTTTTTGAAAATCCGGAGATCGAACCTACTAAGGAAGAGCTTGCAAAGGTGCGCCATGAGCACTTCATGGCAAAATCAGCTTCCGCCAAGCGTCGACTGCGTGAGAAAGACCAGGAACTACGCGAGAAGTTGGCAAAGCTCTTGGCAGATGACAATAATTTTGCACCAGAAGATGCAATACAACTTGCCGCATGGAATCCTTACGACCAGAATGCAGTGAGCAAGTTCTTTGACCCAGAATGGATGTTTGGAGTCACAGATGGTTTTGATATAGTAATAGGTAATCCACCATACTTAAGAATTCAAGAACTGCGAAAATTTAATAATGATTTAGCAGATTATTTATCTGATAATTATAAATCTGCAGTGGGTTCTTTCGATTTATATGTAACATTTGTAGAACGCGGACTACAACTTGTAAAGCCTAAGGGAGTTATGTACTATATTATGCCAGTAAAATGGACAAATTCTTCTTTTGGAAAAGGTTTGAGAAGTATTTTATGTGAAAAATCTTTTATTTCTTCTATCATAAACTTCGAAGCTTATCAGGTATTTGAAGCATCTACTTATACGGGAATACATTGCTTTAAGCAATCTAAGTCTTTGGCGTATTTGGAGCTTGATAGGGATATGAAGAATAATCAAGAATTACAAAATTATCTAAGTTCTATTACTTATAATGATTTTGTAAATATAAACATAAATACTTCAGAGGCATGGGTATTAACCAACAAAAAGGTAAATACTGTGCTTGAAAAGCTTAACAAATGTCCATATCGTTTGAGTGATGTATTTGATAAAATTTTTCAAGGAATCGCAACGAGTAAAGATGATGTTTATTTTCTGTACGATTGTCGAGTAATCAACCCATTTGAAATAGAAGGCTATTCAAAATATTTAAAGAAGAATGTTGTGATAGAGAATGGCCTAGTAAAACCTTTATTGAAGGGTGAAGATGTGCATAGATATGAGCCTCTTTCTTCTGACAGATTTGTTATTTTTCCTTATGATTTATCTAATGACAAAGCCAAACTTTTTTCAGAACAACAAATTGCGACTTTATTTCCTAAAGGGTATCTTTATCTAAAAGAGTGCGAAGACGAACTGCGTGGCAGAGAAAAAGGGAGGTTAAAAAATGACATACTTTGGTACAGATATATATATCCCAAAAATTTAACATTATTCGCAAAGGAAAAACTTGTTGCTCCAGAGATTTCTTATGGTGGTAATTTTTCGTATGATTTAAATGGTCAATATTATAGTACAACCACCATTTACGGATATATTAAGAAAGAGGACATCAGTATAAGTTATGAGACATTATTAGCGATAATGAATTCTCGTTTATGTTGGTGGTTCCTAAAAAACACAGGTACAGTTCTTGCAAATGGTTACTATAGATATAAACCTGCATATTTAAAACCCATGCCAATTCCCAATGTATCCATAGAAACAGATTCAGCTATTAGGACAATGATTAAGAATTTATTGGTGTTAAAAGATGAAAAGGAGAAAAAAATAGTAGCAGATAAAATTGAACAAGAAGTCTTTAGTCTGTACGGATTAAACAAAGATGAAATATCAATAGTAATATTATGATGTAAGTCACGTAGCCTATTATATTCAATAAGCTACGTGACTTTAATTATCGGGTTGCATATAAATTAACTGTTTTTACATCTTCACTTGACAAGCCATATAATTGGTAAATGATTTTGTCTATATCTTTGATATAACTAGCAATTTCGTCCTTTGTAAGTTCATATTTACAATGTAAAATATCATCAACTATATTTTCTACCATGGAGACTTGTCTCATGTCAATGGCTTCATAATTTGGAACAGGAAATGGAGAAACATAGTTTGTCTTAAATGTATAATATCCACCTCTTAAAACATATCCTGTATTCTGTATAAAAAACCAAAAAAGATTTGAGTTTAGGAGTCCAAGGAGAAATTTGTAACTATATAAGCAATTCGCCTTTTTAATATAACCATATATTTTAGTTGTACTATAATATTGACCGTTTGAATCAAACATAAAATTCCCTCCAAAAGATATTTCTGGAGCTAGCAATTTGGGTATTCCTCCATAGTTTATACCTTGCCCTCTACCAAACATAAACCATTTGTCATTATTAAACCTCCATTACAATATTACAATTTCCATTTAAATATGAATATAGTAAATTTCTACTAATGCCAAGTTGTTTTGCAATGTCTGTTTTGCACATACCTTCTTTTAGCATGTTATTGATTATTGATTCTTTTCCGCTAAGTTTATATTTTTTATTTTTGCTTCCTTTTGGACGACCAAGAACAACACCCTCTGCTTTCTTTCTTGCCAACGCTTCTTTTGTACGTTGGCTTATGAGATTACGTTCTATCTCTGCTGACAGACCAAACGCAAATGCTAACACTTTGCTCTGAATATCATCGCCTAAACGGTAGTTGTCCTTGATAGTCCATACGCGGCACTCCTTTGTCATACAGATATTAAGTATCTCCATTATCATAAAGAGGTTGCGTCCCAATCGTGAAAGTTCAGCACAAATGATTAGATCATCTCCCTGTACCTTGTTAAGTAATTTGCCTAACTGACGCTTGTCGTATGCCTTAGTACCACTGATGGTTTCCTCAATCCAACCATCAATCTTAATTTTTTCTCGCTCGCAGAAATTGTTTATTTCAAAGCGTTGGTTCTCTACTGTCTGCTTATCGCTGCTTACTCGAATGTATCCGTAAATCATTGTTGTTATTTATTTAGTTATATAATTTAAAATTGTCTCATTGAATAAAGCGGATATTCAGCTAATGAAGTTAGCCCCTGTTATTATAGTAAAGGTGCGAGATTTCTTCCTGTTAATTTGTGATTTAACTTGCTGGTAATTTGCAGACAAACATAAAAGCCATCAAAAATTTTCCAATAATGGGACGGAAATGCCGCCCCATTTATACTACATTGCACGTGATTTTCATGTAGCACAATATACGACCAGTCCTAATCCCAATGTATAAACGAGCAAGAATATCACCAAGACCTTCATCCAAAAGTCCGAGTACCATACACCCTCATTCCGTCTGAGGATTTTGCGCATATTGGATTCATGCTCGGTGATAAGTTTCGTTTGTTCGACTTGATGATTTTTCAACACTGAAGTCCAACTTTCTATAGAATGGTCTATGAGTTGCCTAAGTTCGGCAAGCTGTTCAGGAGTGATGGTCGCCTTGAAGTTTGTGTTTCGTTCTGCTTTCACGATGGCATTACAGATGCCATTGACAATATTATCGCAACTGCCAGCTGCCGCTTTGAGCGCACCCTCAATGCGGCATTCGGCAGCAATTGCCTTCTCCAAATCCTCATTGAACTTTATCAGCGTTTCCTTTGCCTCTCTTATTTCTATGAGAAGTTTATCAATTTCTTGTTTTTCTGACTCAACTTGTTGGTTCATTTCGACGTTCTCCAACATGTCATTGACATTTATAGGCGAAATACCCCTTGATCTTCCTATGCCCATTTCCTTATATTGATAGTAAGTGAATTATCTGTGAAGTCTTCTCCTGCGCTTGCACATTTGATTTGCCATTCTTGCGCAACGGCGTGCCCATTCAAGTTCATCTTCATCTTTATCTCGTCCCCAGCCTCCTGTGTCAGAACCGCCACCGCCACTTGAAGCAACTATGCTTGTGGCTGCATCCAAATACCCAGCAAAGAGTAATAGAGCCGTGTGTTGTATCTCTTCAATCTTAGCCAACGGCTGAGCTTCCTCCAAAGAACACTCCTGTCTGATGATATTGTCAGTGGCTTCGGATATATCCACATGGTAGCTGTGATATTCGTCTGTTGCTATATCATAGTGCTTTAAAACAGGCTGTGGAGCCATCTTGGGTTGTATAACAAAATCAGTGTTGGCTGTCCGTGTTTGTTGGGGAATAGAATTTGTCGACTCAGACTTCCGTTCCTGAAGATGCAGTTTTGCCCAAGTAGTCTCTATTTTTGAAGGGGTCAGATTTCTCCCGATACCCA
>ERZ835109.1976-NODE-1976-length-14570-cov-6.035963_pt1 | contig 14570 bp, 10 predicted proteins | sample MGYA00519946_ERZ835109 | MGnify/ENA primary metagenome ERZ835109 (study PRJEB31850, sample SAMEA3708771) | human gut metagenome | biome: human gut; feature: human-associated habitat; material: faeces | place: China | collected 2014 ...
CATGCTGATATTCTGCAAATTATTCAGTTCACTGAAAATACTCATTTGACTGAATTTGCTAATACCTGTCAGGAAAAGGAAACGAAGATATTCTCCTTGCGCTTTCAAGGGACTAAAGAATTTCCGCATTTCTTCTCGAAGTTCATTTTGCAGTTCCGGCAAATGGTTACTGTCTAATAAAGGAGCATCGTATTCGTCGATAAGTACTACTACCGGTTTGCCCGTCTGTTCATAAGCACGACGAATCACTCCCCGGAAACGTTCCGCCGGCGTACCTTCTACTTCTTCCTTTCCATAGAGTTTTTCCCAATCGTATAGATTCAGATTCAACTGTCCCAAAAGGTCGGAAAGTGCTGTGTACTTTGTCATACTGAAATCAAGGTGCAACACCGGATAGACATTCCACTCTTTCTCTAAACGCTCCATTGCCAAACCTTGAAACAATTCCTTCTTCCCCCGAAAATAAGCATGAAGAGTGGATACCAACAAACTTTTTCCGAAACGACGGGGACGAGTCAAAAAATAAGCCTTATTGGTGTTAGCCAAACGATAAATCAACTCCGTCTTATCTATATAGACGTTGTTATTATTGCGTAACTGCTCAAAATTCTGTATTCCTATCGGGTATATTCTGAAAGTAGTATCCATAATGCCTATCCTTATAAAATTGAAATGTAGACAAATTTAGGCATTAAAATATAGACTTCAAACAGTACGTACTGTTTTCTACACTTCATTCAGTTAAAAGCAAACTATACTTATACTTTCCTCTTTTTAAAAGCAATGAAGTACCCGGAAATTTATTACCTTTGTGTAATTGATTTATAAAACCGGAGTATATGAGCACTAAAATTTATCCCATCGGCATACAGAATTTCGAAAAGATTCGTAATGATGGTTATTTCTATATTGATAAAACGGCATTGATGTATCAAATGGTAAAAACCGGTAGTTACTATTTCTTAAGCCGCCCGCGCCGCTTCGGAAAGAGTCTGCTCATCTCTACTCTTGAAGCCTATTTTCAAGGAAAAAAAGAACTGTTTACAGGACTGGCTGTAGAAAGGTTGGAAAAGGATTGGATTAAATATCCGATACTACATCTGGACCTTAATATCGAAAAATATGATACGCCGGAAAGTCTGGATAATATACTCGAAAAATCGTTGACTGCATGGGAAAAGCTCTATGGTGCCGAGCCATCCGAACGCTCATTTTCTTTGCGTTTTGCCGGTATCATAGAACGCGCCTGCAAGCAGGCAGGACAACGCGTAGTTATTTTGGTAGATGAATACGACAAACCCATGTTACAAGCTATCGGCAATGAAGAGTTGCAAAAACAATTCCGGAATACCTTAAAACCATTCTATGGGGCACTCAAAACAATGGATGGCTATATAAAGTTTGCGTTCTTGACCGGCGTTACAAAGTTTGGCAAAGTCAGTGTGTTTAGCGACTTGAATAATTTGGATGACATCTCAATGCGAAAAGATTATGTTGAAATCTGCGGTGTCAGCGATCAGGAGCTTCATGAAAACTTAGATATCGAACTTCATGAGTTTGCAGAGACGCAAGGTTTGTCGTATGACAAGCTCTGTACAAAACTAAAAGAATATTATGATGGCTATCATTTTACACATAATTCTATCGGTATATATAATCCGTTTAGTCTGCTCAACGCTTTCAAATATAAAGAATTCGGCAGTTATTGGTTTGAGACGGGGACACCTACCTATCTGGTTAAGTTACTAAAAAAGCATCATTATGATCTGGAACAGATGGCACACGAAGAAACTGATGCACAAGTACTGAATAGCATCGACTCCGAATCAACCAACCCGATTCCAGTGATTTACCAAAGCGGATACCTCACCATTAAAGGATATGACGAACGTTTTGGCATATACCGTTTAGGTTTCCCCAACCGTGAAGTAGAAGAAGGATTCATTCGCTTTCTGCTTCCTTTTTACGCGAATGTGAATAAGGTGGAATCCCCATTTGAAGTTCAAAAATTCGTCCGTGAAGTAGAAACGGGAGATTATGATTCTTTCTTCCACCGCCTGCAGAGTTTCTTCGCCGATACGACTTACGAAGTTATCCGAGATCAGGAATTACATTATGAGAACGTGCTTTTCATTGTTTTCAAATTGGTTGGTTTCTATACCAAAGTGGAATACCACACCAATAACGGACGCGTAGATCTCATTCTGCAAACAGACAAATTCATTTATATTATGGAATTCAAGCTAAACGGAACAGCAGAAGAGGCTTTACAGCAAATTAATGACAAACGCTATGCGCTGCCTTTCGAAGCGGATGGACGGAAACTATTCAAGATAGGGATTAACTTCAGTGAGAAGACCCGTAATATCGAAAAATGGGTGGTAGAATTCTGAAGTATACCCCGCCTTGAAAAGAGACTGTTATTATTAACGTGGTGATCTTATTCCAATCCCGGCCACGCTTTTGTTGAATACGTAGCCTCAAGCGCATTTTCTAAATTATCATTCAGACTCGGGAAGAAATCGATTCCTGTCTTTTCTTCCAGTTCGTCTATTGATAATGCATAGTCAACAAGTTTTATTGTTTTTGCAGGTTTATTGTCTGTATGTTCCATCCAGAAGGCAATAGCTTTGAAAGAATCTCCCTTTTTAAACAACAAAGCCATATAATAATATTTAGGAACAGGCTTGCTACGGTCGCCACCTATATATTCTTTGACTTGTTCTTCCTTATCAATCGTTCCGCCTTTTACTACATACAAGGTATCTGAAGCTGTACAGCTACGCCCCCATGACTGTACTTGTCCTTCCAATGCCAGCCAAACACCTGTATTAAAATTGTTCCGTTGCGGACTCATATTCGTATAATAAAAGGTTTGGTCATTAGCTTCTTGTTGATAAAGTCTGTCGGCAGAAGCACAGAGGTGCCCTCTATCATAACCTTTTTTCCCAAAATCTACTTGAGTACGTTGATATTCCATATCAAGAGAAGGGTCCGGAATAAATTCATCACTACGAGTTGCCTCTTGCAATCTAGTTTGATTGTCAAATCGAAAAGCAATCCAACGGGAATGTTTCTTACTCTTATCGTATTCCATACTGAAAGAGGTTACTTTCTGCCCTTTAAATGTAGTATAGTGAGTTACAAACACATCGTTTACACCATTGCGAAGGGCAGGAAGTTCTACGATGCCGGTGGCAAAATTATTGGAGTTGTTATTCTCGTCTTTACTGCAAGAATAAAAGCACACCAAAAATACCCCTAACCAAAAATATCTCAAAATATATTTCATTTCCAAATCTTTTTTTATAAATTATAATTTCAGAGAAACAAGTATAGAACTATTCATAATGTTCAATAAGAGTTCGTTCTTCCTTTTCATTATCGTAAAACTATATATTAAATTCCTTATAATTCAAAAACTTTATGAAAGAAAAGGGTGCCTTACAAGACACCCCTTTCATTATGTATATAAAGAATTTCGTCTTTACTTTATACCTTCCAATTTTATATTATCCAAACGGAATCCCATTGTATTTTCACTGTCAGAAACAAATGTTATTTTTTTAGTTCCGGTTGGAATATTTGTAATTGATACAGGATAGAAAAACATTTGCTTTCTCAAGAGTTACAGCAGGCACTGCAACTTCTGTTCCATCGCATTTCACCTTAATAACAGTTTGCGATGTATTTCCTTTTCCACATGCCAAATCGTAACTTAAAGTAAGACTTGTATATCCAGTAGAATTAAAGCCTGAAATCTCTATTTCTGTAGATTTGTCCGTACCCGAAAAACTTGAAGGCAACCATAAACATGCATCGGTTGAAGTTTTAGCAGGAACACGGATATCCGCTGTCGCTTTTGTATCCACAATAGTTAATTGGGTATCAAAATGTGTCCAATTTGCTATAGCCGTTTTATTCTCTTTAGCATAATCAGCCATTACCCCAAATCCTTCAGCAAAAAGAACTTCTGTCCCTTCTCCCGGTTCTGGATCAGTTCCTCCACTTTCAGCTGCATATAACCTTATATTATAAAGACGGAGCCCAAACTTATTATCTGTTCCATTAGTAGAAAACTTCAACGTAGAATTATCTGTACCTGCTACTGATATTTCAACTTGCATTTCATGGAATATTCCGCTAGCCTTACCATTTCCTACGACTTCCTTACTGGTAGGAGTAACTTCTTTTTCATTCAATGTAAGTTTTAAATTATTAAGATTATCAGTTTCAGTTGTCGCATAAACATTAGAAGCAACTTCATAAGCAACAATAAACTTGGTATGTCCAGCAATATTAATGCCACTAATTACAAATTCTGCAGATTTACTAGCTGGGAACCAAATATTATTCACCTTTTTCGTCTCTGTCGTATTATCAGGAGTTCTATGAGCAATGGCGCGAATATCAGCTGTAGTAGCCGAGTATGAATAGCTATTATCCCAATGAGTAAAACTAGAGATAGCCGTCGTAGCTGTCAATATATTGGCATCTACATCAGAACCATATTTTTCAGTAAAGATCAACTTCCCTTCGGTTGGGTCCGGATCAACAGGTCCACCACCTTCACCTTCTCCAACAATCTTCACATTCTTCACTTCCCATGTACCTACATTAGAAGTAGTACTTATATATTTGAAAGCAAATTGAATATTTTTACCAACATAGCTAGCAAGGTCAATATTACCAGAAGAAACAAATTTCCAATCCTGATTAGTTCCATAAGTTGGTATAGTAGCTTGAGTCCAATCAGAAGCAGTACTTTCCTTCACCCATATTGTCAACTCTTTTGCAGGATCACCACAGAATTTATGAGCATGTTCAAATGTCAATGAAGCTTTGGTCGCTTTTGTCAGATTTACAACAGGAGATATCAACCAGCTTTCTGATGCTTCTTTTTCTGTTGCAGAGATATAGGCACTAGCTTTCATATATTTGCTGGCAGTTCCGCCAGTCTCCGGTGTATAAGACTCCCATTTCCAGATTTCGCTAACTTTAGTAGGACGTGTCTTATCTTCAATAGTAAATGTACCTTTATCTGAAGCAAATGATTCTTCAAAGAATGTAACTCCGTCAACCGGAGGCGTAGGCTCATCTCCTCCTTCACCAATAATAGTGCCATCTTCCAATATCGCAGTTGTAACTTCTTTCAATCCCGGTAATCCCCATGTATTTTTCACTAAGGTTCCTTTCAAAGTCACTAAACGAGGAAGAGGAGTTGTTGCATTATCAACTAAATTTAAAGCTGCCTTAACTTCAGAGCAGCCAGCAGTTTTACCACTTAAATTAACCGCTGAACAATTCTTATAATCGCTTTCTCCACGGTCATCTGCAATCAGGAATGCAGTAGCTTTCACATCTGTGGGTTGTGTTCCAAAAACAACATCATTTTCAGAACTTATGGACATATCGGTAGAAGACTTAATACCTGCTACAATATATGCTTGTACCCAAGCTACAGTAGTACCATCAGCCTTAGCCTTTAAATCTGATACAGTATATGGATTATCTTTAGAACCATCACCCGTCAGCCCCGGAACATCACCCTCTCCCAATATATCATAAGGAGCCGGTACATCACTACATGAACTAAATGTGAACACTGCAAGCAGTGTCAAGAATAAAGCATTTAGAATCTTTTTCATAATCGTATATTGTTATTTGAATTATTTATTGCGTTTTACATCACTGCCAGTACGAATAATCAATTGCCAAGCATTGTTATATCGGGTCAGTATACCTGTCACATTTAAAGTACCTTGCGGAAGAATATCTTTTGAGAAGTTAGCATAGATACTGGTATGTGCCACAGCCGCAGACTTAGTACCATCAGCATAGTTGATATTGCGTTCTACAAAAGAAAGATTTGGATTGGCTACATCTTCCTCTGCTGCATAAGTTGTAGTACCATTTGCATCCGGGAAACTTACATTTTTTAATGTAACAAGCAATGGCGCCTGCTTCATATCCACAGCGGTCAATTCTGCAGCCGTAGAGATTTCTAAAGGTCTCAATTCATCATAAAACAACTTCGGTTCATTAATCAAACGTACATGCTGTTTCCATACATATTCGGGCATACGTCCCACTTTACCTTCATAAATTGAACCGATTTGTGCAAGCTTACGGTAACTACCGATTTGCAATCCCTTACAGTCAATTACGACTTTTTGACCTACCGGACAAAAGGCATATAATCCGGAATTATTAACTCCTATAATAATAGCACCTGTTTCATCACCAACGACAAGCTGTTTGTAGATGTTTCCACTTTCATCATCTCCAATTATTACACCTTCAATACGTGTTTCATCCTCAATAGTAGTATACGTATCAGTACTCGTATCGATGAAATCATTGTATTTCTCTTTCAGCGCAGCTATTGAAATGGTGCGTCCTTCCGGGATTGAATTATTGCCATAAGCATTTCCCGTCACCGGATCATCATAGTTCTCACAGGAAGTGAGACCTGCGCCACATAGCAGCAATCCGGTACATAATATAGATAGTAATTTCTTCATAATTGTTTCTTCCTTTCTTATTGTTTTGGATTGATAACTACACATTCTTAAAATCTATAACCAATGTTCAAGAAAGCGTTGAACGGGAATGCGTAGAAATACTTAGAGTTCTTAGAAAACTTGTAAACACGTGCGTCACCGTCTTTGTAATTATCATCACGGTTCTGTTCGAAACCACCTGTACGCAAATCTGTATTGTTCAAGATATTAGTCAAACTCAAATTAAGGCTAATGCTCTTTCCATTGCGTAAACGAATGTATTTTCCGATGGAAGCATCCAACATAAATCCACCATCCAGTTTCTCCTGACCTGGTACATGGAGAACCGGATTTCCATTAGCATCTACACCTGCACCATTTTTATCCAATACGCTGCCAAGACGACGATAGCTTGAGAAATCGATATATACACGATCATAATAGTTTCCGGTCAAATTGAAGAACCAACCTTTTACGTTATAATCCAAAGCAAGGCTATAAGCAGAAAGCGGAGTACCATTAGCACGCATACCTTTAGCATAAACACGATCGAGGTTTGACTCATTCTCACTTTCATATGTCAATACAGCATCCGGATTATTGGTGTATTTAGCTTCACTCCAAGTACCGATAGCCGTCAATGAAAGTTCACTTGTCAACTTAAAGGTAGCCGCTGCTTCTATTCCCCAATGTTCCTTTTCAATGCCATTCATAGAAAGATAAGTGAACCGTGCTTCGCTATCATTATAAAAAGCATCCATTTCTACCTGATTCTGGAAGCGAGTGTAATAACCAGTCAAACGTCCCATCACCCATGGAGTGTTGAAGTTATAAGTCAAATCACCACCAATGATGCGCTCTGTTTTCAAGTCTCTCACAAAGTCATTCTTAATACGTGGAGCGATAAAAGAGTTATAAGCCAACGGTGCACGTTCTTCATATCCGGCATTCAGCGTGAAAGAATGGTTACCATTGATAGCCCAATTCAAACCGGCTTTTATACCTCCTTCAAGGAATTTAGCCGTACCGCTGCTACCTAGTGATTTCAACGGAGCACGTCCGTTTCTCATCAATCCATCGCGGAACATCTGTGTAGATCCTATCTTACCGTAAGCAAAATAGTTTAATGCCCCGCCATTGTTACCCTGATAACGCACCCATGCACTCTGCTTATTCACATAGATGTTATAATCATAACCAAATTTATCACCTTCACCAATACGGCGGTTAGGATTATCAAGATCATTTTGCACCATACTGGAACTAGCTCCATGATCGCGCACTGCAAATTTGTCGACGTCAGTATAAAGCTGTCCGCCCAGCAAATCCTTCATTTTTTTATAATGCATACCTTTGGTTGTATTCACGGCAACTCCCGCAATGTAGCTGTTGTGTTCATTCCATTGATGATTGAATACCGAACTAAGGTTGAAAGCCAATTGATCGTCATGACGTTCTTCTACATAATAAAGTGTCTCTTTACCTAATGCATTCGCCTGTTTATTGGCAAAATAAAGAGCATCCCAATCTAACTGACGATAAGCTTTATTATTTTTCCAATTATCTGTGACTTCATTAAACTGCTGCAATTCATCGGCAGTAGGAACAGATTCCCATACATCAAAGATTGAGCTAGGCAACTTTTTATAATAATCCGGGCGTGGATCGGCCGCATTACCATTCCAGCCTAGAGCACTTTTCCCATAGTTGGAATATTTGAATCCGGCACTTGTCACTAACTTCTTATTATCATCAATAGTGAAATTCCATGAAGCAATAGCCGATGGTTCGAACTGACGTACAATACGTGCATTTCGTTTTTCTCCATTCTGATATCCCCAGTTCGGATTATAATAATGACTGTTCGCTAAATAATAAGCTTCTTCGGTTGCCGCCATTTGCTGTCCTCTCTCTGTCGGTGTTCCCCAAGTTGCCAAAGAGAGACTATGGCGTTCGTTGAATACTTTCTCCGCACCGAGGAAGTAAGAAAAAGAATTATATTTGATTCCTTCAATATTCCCCTCATTACCCCAGCGATACCCCAATGATCCGGTAAATGCCCAACCATTGTTCATCAGACCTGTAGAATAAGTATACATTCCACGCAAAATGTAGTTGCGGTTACTACCTGACAGTGTTAGTTTTGAGCCGGCCGCATATTGGCTGGCACGTAAATTGATATTGGTGGCACCTCCTATCGCGCCAAAAGTAAAGTTGTTAAATTCAAAAGGACCGATCCCCTCCTTATTACGGGTAGCATCGTTCAATCCTCCTATTAATCCGTAGCTGAAACGTCCTGTTTCTGCATCATTAAACTGTACCCCATTGATATACATGTCACTGTACTGGGAATCATATCCCCTTACACGAAATCTCATTGGGCTAAACAGATAACCTACATTTGACAGATAAACATCATTGTTAGAAGTGACCAATGCAGATGTGCTCTGTGCTGCATCATCATCCTCATTCAATTGTGATTCTGTAAACATGAAAGAAGCATTGTCCTCACGGGCATTTTGCTTTACCTTTTGCTGTGCAAAAAGTGCTGGCATTAAGCAAAATAGCACGATCGCTAACCCTAGTCGTTGTTTCATAATTTAATTTATATTAATGTTAATTGGTCTTTCATTTTGCAATATAAAAGAAATAAGCTATTACGCAAAATAACAAAGAATTTTATATATAACAATGGTTTTTGCAAAAAAAGTAACTAGTAATGGTGGTTTTTCCGTTTTCTTTTTAGATATTTGTCATGCAAATGACAAATTACCCACTTTTAAAATCAATTTTAAAGATGAAAAAAAGCTTAATAACTTTAGGTGTACTCGCTCTTTTCGTCCTCATGGCCTACGGACAAGAAAAGAAATTTGCCCTGTACAGTGTAGCGTTCTACAATATGGAGAATTTGTTTGACACCATTCATGATGAAGGTAAGAATGACTACGAGTATCTTCCTAACGGTACTAATCAGTGGAATACGATGAAGTATAAGGCTAAGCTGAAAAACATGTCGGAAATATTAAGTATGTTAAGTACCGACAAGTTACCAATGGGTCCCGCCATTATCGGCGTTTCTGAAATCGAAAATTACAGAGTATTGGAAGACATACTGAAACAACCTGCCTTAGCGGACAAAGGGTACCAGTATGTTCACTACGAAGGAGAAGACAGACGTGGTGTAGACTGTGCTTTTTTCTATAATCCCAAATTGTTTGAACTGACAAATAGTAAACTCGTACCTTATGTATATATCAATGATACAGTGCATAAAACACGTGGTTTCTTGATTGCCAGCGGTAATATCGCAGGTGAGAAAATGCACTTTATCGTCAATCACTGGCCTTCGAGAGCTGCCGCTTCTCCGGTGCGTGAACGCGCAGGGGAGCAAGTTAGAGCGATCAAAGACTCACTGTTAAGGGAAGACTCCGCAGCCAAAATTGTTATCATGGGGGATATGAACGATGACCCGATGGATAAAAGTATGGCTGTAGCACTTGGAGCTAAGCGGAAACCTGCTGATGTAGGTCCTACAGACTTGTACAATCCGTGGTGGGATACTTTGAAGAAAGGATACGGAACTCTGATGTACAAAGGTAAATGGAATTTGTTCGATCAAATTGTATTCACCGGGAATTTGTTGGGCACTGACCGCAGTACACTGAAATTCTATAAACATGAAATCTTCCGCCGTGATTTCATGTTCCAAAAAGAAGGGAAATATAAAGGATATCCTAAACGGACGCAAGCAGGTGGTGTATGGTTAAACGGATATAGCGATCACTTGCCTACTATTATTTATCTAATTAAAGAAGTGAAATGACAAAAGCATTATTTAGACTATTCATCCTGTTCATAACCTGTAGCACTGCAATCTCATGTAGTGAACAGGATTCTCCCGAGCTCCCTGATAATCCGGGCAATACCAATCAAGGAATTGCCTCTATTGACCAAACGCAAATCAATGGAAACGGAGGCGGATTTATCATTCGTGTAAAAGCTGACGGCATATGGCAGGCTTCAAGCAGTGAGACTTGGTGCACATTGAGTAGAGCATCCGGCAATGGAAATGGCTCTATCAGTGGATATATGAAAGCAAATACCGGAGCTGAACGAAGTGTCATTATTACAATCACTTCCGGAAAAGAAGAAGCCCAATTTACACTCAAACAATTAGCAGGCGATAGTTCGAATCCGGATCCAGACCCGGATCCGGAAAAACCTTCTGGATATGCAGGGAGGATTGAAATTCCGAAGTTGAAAGGTGGAAGCATGAATCAATTCATAACACATACTACAAACATAGAAGGGAAAGAAATTATAACATATAGTATGGAATATGATTATTCAAAAAAGCATGCACGCTGGGTCGCATTTACTTTTGATAGTAAAACTAAAATATCCAATGTATCTCGTACTGACGCCTGGATGTACGATAAAAAAATACCCGAAGAATATAGGACTTATGAAAAAGACTATAAAGAATATAGTAGAGGACATTTATGTGCATCATACGATCGTACATACTCACTAGAAGCAAACAAACAAACTTTCTATTATTCAAATATGAGCCCCCAATCAACAGCTTTCAATACTGGATTCTGGACCAAATTCGAACAATCAATAAAAGCTCCAAATGGAAAGAATGATTTTGTACATAAATTAGGAGATAATGATACGTTATACGTTGTTAAAGGAGGGTATATAGATGACGAAGAAATAAAATATACGGGAAATCATGTTGCTGTTCCACGTTTCTATTTTATAGCTCTTCTTTTATACCAAAATGGGCAATACACACAGGGAATGGCGTATTACGTGAATCAATTTGATTATGACCCAAGTTCCACTATCAAGAGCTATGCTATGTCTATAGATAAGCTGGAAGAGAAAACCCACATTGATTTCTTTCATAATCTTCCGCCCGATATTGAGTCAGAAGTGGAAGCTAAATACAATGAAAAAGCATGGTTCCAATAGGAAATATCAAGTTATTGCAATCTATAGTATAATAATCATGAATCATTGGAAAGAAGCTTAGGATACACTGTAAATCTTTTCACCTTATCTGCCATCTGCAACAAAAAAAAATGCCAAAGACACCAATAGCCAATGTAGCATAGTGTTGCAGATAGCAGATATTTTGCACGTTTTCAACCTTATATCAAACATACTTTAATATGACAAGTAACATTAATAAAGAAAACAAAGTCACTAAAAACATCGTAACTGATTTATGAGGCACACAGCTATACAACTGTTCCATATCCACGTAGTATTCTCTTTTTATAATAAGAGGAACTTAGCAAATAAAAAACAAACTTTCATTCTTCATCATCCAACAACCACCTCCATACCGGCACAACCCGAATCGTCTTCTCTCCTTCTACGATCATTTCCTCTTCGTCTCTGGTAATAATACACAGATCATCCACTGCCACATTTTCTGCAAGTTTCAGTAAGGCATTCACTTCTCGTTTTCGAGTCTCTGGATCTTTTAAACTATATGATACTTGTATGGCCTTATGTGCTTCATCCAGATAAAAGTCTACTTCTATATTCCGATGATAGAAATATAAACCATCGCCATACCGTTTCTTTAGTGTTACTGCTACAAGATTTTCCAATAAAGAAGTTTCCGGGTCCATTAAAAACAGACTCAGTATTCCATTATCCATAAAATAGAACTTTTTATTGGATACTTTATCAGCTAACTTACTTACATAGTTTTCTAAAGGAAATAGGATCCAGGTATCTTCCAGATAATTCAAATAGTCTATAATAGTATCAGTGGTAATCTTCTTGCCTGTAGAAGATACTAAATTAGCCAGGCGAGTGAAAGAAGAAGGCTGTTTCACGCTTTCAGCCAGTTTTCGAATGAGTACCTTTAACGCCATATCATTTCGAATAGAATAACGAGCCACTAAATCACCGAAGAATATCTTATTAAAAAGACTACTCAGCCATTGTCGCTTCTCTTGTCCCTCGGCCACTAACAGTTCAGGCAAACCACCAAAACGAAAGTAAGTATCGAAATGTCGGACTACCTCCGAACGGTTCTTATAAATCCAAAGCTTATCTAATTGAACACCGTTAGATGACAAATACTCACGGAATGAGAAAGGATAGACGTATTGAATCATAAAACGTCCCCCTAGAGTAGTAGCTATATCCTTACTCAACATCTTAGCATTGCTCCCTGTTACATAAACCCTGTACTTCTGATCGGCAAGCCGTCGGACAAATTGTTCCCAATGCGGTACAATCTGTATTTCATCTAAAAAAAATATAGGACGATGAAAATACATCTCTTCATAACATCTCTTTATCATATCAAGATGTTCTGTATCCATACCAGCTATTCGCTCATCCTCAAAATTAAAGAAAAGAATCTCTTCCGGTGAAATACCTATCTCTATTAAATGATGTATCTGCTGATACATCAAATAAGACTTCCCAACCCGACGTAAACCTACAAAGACATAATTGAAGTTATCAGATAGAGTCACCGCACGTTTCACGAATGACACGCTCTTTACAAATTGCTGATATTCAGCTATCAATCCTTTTATCAGTTCCTTATTCATTTTACATTATCGATTATATTCGACAAATATAGATTATTTTTATCGAATATAGTCGATAAAAACACCTCTATTTTATCGATTATATTCGACAAAATAGAAGATTACTAGAACTAAGACCAATGAAAAACGATCAATTGCTCCCTTTTCTTAAATATAAAAGAACAGCAACAAAACAAGATTACAAGCAATTACCACACCGAATCCTCCCAAAATCCAAGGACGAAGTTTACTCCCCTTCCCTGCAAAGAATAGAGCATAGAACATGTTTACCATTATATTGCTAATAATAGCCTGCATACTACAAGCAGTAATTATCAGTGCAGCCACACTGCCTGTATTTTGCAACAAGTTTAATATAAAAGGAGTTATATCACTAAAACCGGAAACAAAAGACAAGAGATTTAATCCGCCTGTGCCCGCATACACTAACGTATAGTGAGTTAAGAAAGTGAATATCACAAAGAGTACGGCAAAAATCAAAGCAACTTTAAATTCCAACGGGTTGCTACTATCATCTTCTTCTGTTTCAGCAGGCTGGTCTTCCGGTCGTTTTTGCCGGGAATGGATAAACCAGGCAACAATAGCCGCGACTACAGCCATAGTCAACAGATATGGATAAATAGACAGGAAGATTTCTCTACTGAAAATAAGTATCAGTATCATAAATCGCAGAAACATCATGCTAACAGCCAGCAACATGGCAGCAACATAATCAGTCGCTTCCTGCTCTGATGCTTTTCGGCTTTTACGGGCAAGTACCGAGATCGTAGCCGTACTGCTGTATAATCCACCAATAATACCGGAAACTAACGTTCCGGATTCATGGAATACATATCTCTTTAATAGATAAGAGAGATAGGAAATGCCGGATACTACTACCGTTGCCAACCAGATAGAATAAGGAGTAAGATTAATATCCGGAATCAGATTCTTATGTGGAAGCATCGGCAAGATAATACCACTGATAGCTAGGAACTTTGCCAACGTAATCATTTCATCATTCTTCATTCGTTGCGCAAATTCCGTAAAAGTATGTTTGAGTTCAGTCAGCAGGAGCACAGTCACAACTACCATAACATAAAACCAGGAAGGTTGGGTAGCTACGATAGGAGCCATACAATAAGTAATCAGAGCAATAATGATGGTAGTTACACCAAAAACATGAAATTGTGATTGCTTTACATAATAGTTTAATCCCAACAGCAATCCCAATACCGCTCCACCTCCCATAAACAGACGCATATCCGTAGGGTCTAAGATATAAAGCAAGTAACCCAGTATACCAATAAAGGTAAAGGTGCGGTCGGTTCCGAAAAGAGTAGTTTCCCCCTCACGCTTCAGACTGATTCGACGTTGCGAAAGTCCGATTAATAAAGAAAACAAGGTTACTAAAACAAAAGTAACCAATTCACGCGGCACATAACTGTACAACTGTTCCATATCCATACACTGCTCTCTTTTTTATATAAGAACAAATATA
>ERZ835109.1978-NODE-1978-length-14546-cov-2.961010_pt1 | contig 14546 bp, 13 predicted proteins | sample MGYA00519946_ERZ835109 | MGnify/ENA primary metagenome ERZ835109 (study PRJEB31850, sample SAMEA3708771) | human gut metagenome | biome: human gut; feature: human-associated habitat; material: faeces | place: China | collected 2014 ...
AAGAAATGCACATACCTTCATTAATTATTTCCTCCGCTCGAAAAAATATACATACGAATTGATTATACAACAATTTTTTAATTTTACAAACTTATATTTTATAAAATATTAATATTAATGTATTGTGGTTTTAAAAACTATGTGTTATCATCTCAATTAACAAAACAAATCGTTTTTACAACGCGGAGGATAATATATATTATGTTTGATATAATCACTGATTCAGCCTGCGATATTGTTAGAGAATATGCAGAGACACACAATCTTAAACTTGTACCGCTCTACACAACTTTTGATGGTGTTAATTATCTTAAAGAACAATATGACATTACTCATGATGAATTCTATAGAAGAATGACAGACGAAGGCGCATTTCCTAAGTCATCTCTTCCAAGTGTGCAGGATTTTGTTGATGCTATTATGCCAAGTGTGGAAGCTGGCAGACCTGCTATTGTATGTACAATTACATCATACTTCTCAGGATCTTATAACTCAGCCTGCACAGCTAAGGACATTATATTAGAAGATCATCCTGATGCTAAAGTTACAGTTATTAATTCACTGCTTAATTCAGCATCATTTTCACTCTTCATATATCAGGCTCTCCAGATGAGAAAAGCAGGGTATTCATATGAGGATACAATCAAAGTTCTTGAAGCTTTAAGAAACGATGGCCGAATAATGTTTACAACAGAATCACTTGAATACTTAAGTAAAGGCGGACGTCTTGCCAAGACTGCAATTACAATCACAAGCAAATTAAGTCTCCGTCCTATCATCGTTATGAAAGAAGGAGAAATTGGGCTTGGTGGATTTACACGAACAAGAAACAAAGGTAAATCTAATGTTATTGACATGATTCAGAAATACATCGAATCAAAGGGAATGCCAATTGAAAACTGGGACATCACTGTTGGCTACTGCACTAATCTGGAAGAAGCTGAAAAGTACAGAGATGATGTTGAAGCACAGCTTGGTGTAAGGCTTCTCGAAAGACGCGAAGATTTCAAGACAAGAATCAGTATTATCTCTGGCTGCCATACAGGCCCTTACGCATTAGGAATTGCATGCATTCCTAAGTACACTACTATCAGATTATAATCAATAAAGAAATAAGCGGAATGGTTTAAAACTGCCATTCCGCTATTATTAATCTACTTACTCATATGGTTCATAATCCAGCCATATATTTCTTCATATATTTCTTCTTTATTAAGTTCATTACACAGCTCATGCCTGCAATCCTCGTAAAGTCTTAAATCAATATCATCAATGTGACCATGATATGAATTATATGCCCTGTAAACGCCCTTGCCGTATTCTCCCACAGGATCATCAAGTCCTGATATCATAAGCATTGGCAGATTCTTAGGAATTCTTTCTATGTTGCGCGGCTTTCTTACATACAGAATCATATTCATAAGTCCTCTGTAACCATTAACCGTAAACAGAAATGTTGTCAATTTTCCGGCATTGTATTCATCAACAACCGCTTCATCTCTTGTCAGCCAGTCATTGACTGTTCTTACATTCTTTATGCGCTTGTTATAATTACCAAACATAATCTTAGATATCAGTCTGTAACGGTCACCCTTTATAAGTCTTACTACATCAGCAAGCACCTTTCCGGCAAAAACCATTGGTGCCGGCTGGTGTCCTGTTCCCATTACAATAACTCCATCAAGTTCATATCCGTAATCACATATATATCTTCTTGTAACAAACGACCCCATGCTGTGTCCCGCAAGATAATATGGAATACCAAGATACATTTTCTTGATAAGAACTGTAAGATGATGTGCATCCTTTGCAAGTGCCTCTCCTGGATTCTTATCTTTAAAAAATCCCAGATCATCATCCATGCATACTGACTTTCCGTGTCCAAGATGATCATTTCCAACAACAACAAAGCCTCTCTCTGCCATATATCTTGCAAATCCGTCGTATCTGTCAATATACTCAATCATCCCATGACATATCTGCAATACCGCAACAGGCTCGTCATATTCTGTCTCATCAGGGCACCACATAACAACATGAACAGACGTCTTTCCATCACATGATAGAAAAGAATTGCTTTTCTTCTTTATCATAAGCCATCCTCCTTATCGTTTTACGACATTCTCAATTCCTTCAAATGCTTCATTTCCTATATAATCTACTGACTTTGGCACAACAATCTCACTGATATTCATATCAGAAAATGCACCATACTCAATTCTTTTAATACCTGAAGGCAGTTTAACTTCCTTAAGTCCCTTGCAGCCAGCAAATGCATATGCCCCAATTACTTCCACACTGTCAGGAATATTTATTTGTGTAATACCATATTTATTATAAAATACTCCCGAAGCAATTGTCCTTACACCATCCGGAATATTATACGTTCCACTATCTATGCTTATCTTGCATAACACACCATTAACAATAATCTCATCGTTATCTGCAAGCTGGTCATACTCCCACTGTGTATCTGTAAATGCATTAGTTCCAATAGAATTAACTGATTCCGGAATCTCAATTGTTTTAAGATTATAGCAGCTTAAGAATACATTTTCAGCTATATAACTTATCCCATCTGATATAACAACATCAGTAACAGTCGTATCATCACGGAATACACCACTGCCTATTCCATCAACCTTCTTGCCATCAATCTTAGCTGGCACAATAACCTTTGCATCTGCTCTTCCCTTATCAGTAAGTCCAGTTATAACTATATTACCAGCAGCATTCTCCTCATATGTAAATGTTGCTGCTTTGGAAGTCCTTTTACATCCAATAAAACTAACCAGCATAAGCACCAGCATAATTCCTGAAATGATTCTTTTTCCTCTAAACATATCCTGCCTCTTTATTATTTATTTCTCGCCCACATATAGCAAAATGCCTGTGTTCTCGCTGCAAAATGATTATCCTTAAGAAGCTCTTTTACTTCCTGTTTTGAATACCATGCCGCCGAAATCTCCTCAAACGTTGAAGTGCTTGGCGAAAAATCTCCAGATGCTTTTCCGATAACCACAGCATTTGTCTCATTGGAAAATCCTATTGCACTGTAGCTGTCATAAAGCTTGTCTTCAATTACAATAAGGTCAAGCCCTGTCTCTTCCTTAAGCTCACGCTTCGCCGCCACTTCAGGAGTCTCACCTTCATCAATAAGCCCTGCCGGAAAATTATACACATAATCTCCTACTGACATTCTATATTCTTTATTAATCAGAATATGTTCATCCGCTTCATCAGTCGCAACAATAACAACTCCGTCAGTCTTTTCATTTCTTATATCTTCTAGCGTCTTTATATCCTTGTTTCTGCTGATAATCTCGTAGACCTTTTTCTTGTCATCCTCAGTTGTATAATAGAGATTGTATCTGCTGATAAACCTTCCTTCATCAACTTTTTTAACACCATCAAACTTCATGTGTATTATCTGCCTTTCCTGTCTCTCATATCATTAACCGCTTCATGAACAATATCCATTATCCATCTGTTAGAAGCTTTTCTCATAGCAATACCATATTCTATAGTAACACCAAACTTTCCATTACTGCACTCTTTTTCTACTGTTCTCTTTATCTGTTCAAATGTTTTACCAGCCTCCGCATCCGTGACATTCTTCATTACTGCAACAAAATTACCTTCATTAATTCTTGCAATATATGCTCTGTCCATAAGTATCTTCTTAAGCACACCAGCCACATTTATAAGTGCCTGGTTACCTGCTTTCTGTCCATACTGTATATTAATATCTGACAAATGATTAATATCGCAGACAACTACAGCAACACTGCCATTATATTCATCATACTGTTTACAATGCTCCATAAAGCTGTACATGCTGTAAACTCCTGTAAGCTGGTCATAAATAACCATATTTTCAAGTTCAGCATAAGCCTTCTTTAACTCCGACACATCCTGCATAACAATAATAGTACCCAGCAGTCGGTTTTTTTCATCTGAAAGTCTCTCAATCCTGCAGTCATATATTCTGTCATTATGCTTCCATTCAAATGTATCCTCTCCAGGTTTAACAGGCAGGTCATTCTCCCTGACAAACCACTCAATATTCTGTTCCCTGTTATCGTATTCAAGATTACCTGCAACATCCTTCATTGAAGAATTAAAATCTGCAAGAATTCCCTCATAATCAAACAGTACTACAGGAATCTGCATATGTTCAATTATCATTTCATGTGTAACTGTAAGCATATTTTTCTTAGAATACCAGAAAGTATTCCAGTACACCATTGTTCCCATAAGTGCATATAGAAAAATTGATATGTCAAACCTTAAGTCAACAGCTTTCATGATGAATATATATTTAAAAGCAATTATAACAATAAGCCCGGCAGCCGTAAATATATATCTTCCCCAATACGCTGATGGAATACGTATGCATTTGATAATAAGCAGTGCAATTATAAATGCTACAATAACCATATTCATAATCGCATGAATACCAAACCACAACTCGCCTTCATAGCCGAGAACATAGACTCCTCCACATTTGTTAAGACTATATTTCAATGCCGTTTCATTAAATATATTAATTATAAATACAACTGAATCAACCATTGCCGCAAATATGCACAAAACAACTGCAGTTCTGGTTATTCTGTTTGCAAGCCTTGTAAATACGCCTGTATACGTTAAAAGCGCAACGAGTGCAAAATCCTGTGCTGCCATCATTATGCTTGTTGCCACCGACATTGCCATGTAATTATCCGTGATAAAATTGACCGAGTATGTCACAACGCATATGAGAGCAAGCATCTCTGTAAGACACACTATCCGTGTCATCTTATCCCGCTCAAGACATGTTCTTATAAACACCACGACAAGCACCACAGCCGCAACTCCATAAAGAGACAGATACATAATATTCATATTCCCATATCTCCCATACCCATAATCTATATACATAATATTAACATTATTAAACAGCTTACTCAACTATCAGTTATAAAAATTACCCTGCACTGAAAAAGCCCCGCACGACACTTTTGTATCACGTAGGGCTTTCCATACCTTAAAATGTATCACATACATTTGCAGCTTATAGCTTTATTCTTATTCATTATATTTCTTACTTAACTGCTGTTACTTTGTAATCTTTATCCTCTACAGCTTTTTTTAATACATCGTTATCAACTTCCTTAGAAAGTGTAACAACTGCTGTTCCGTTCTCATGGCTTACAACTGCCTCTGTTACACCATCAACAGCCTCAAGTGCCTTCTTAACTGCAGCTTCACAATGTCCACACATCATACCCTCAATATTCATAGTCTTTGTCATAGTTTTATCTCCTTTTGTCGTTTTATTTTTATTTTTGCTAGACTTTTTCTTATAAATGTGGTCTTTTCCTGTATCATATATCTTTATAAGATTAAGTCTTAATGCATTAGTTACTACGCAGAAGCTTGATAAGCTCATAGCTGCTGCACCAAACATTGGATTAAGTGTCCATCCAAATACTGGTATCCACACACCTGCTGCAAGTGGGATTCCTATACAATTATAGAAGAATGCCCAGAACAAATTCTCGTGTATGTTGGTAAGTGTTCTCTTTGAAAGTCTTATAGCAGCAGGAACATCTGATAACCTGTTCTTCATAAGAACTATATCTGCCGCATCTATAGCAACATCTGTACCGGCTCCAATTGCAATACCTATATCAGCTCTTGTAAGTGCAGGTGCATCATTAATTCCATCACCTACCATTATAACACTTCCCTGCTCCTTAAGTCTTGCTATTTCTTTTTCTTTTCCTTCAGGAAGTACTCCTGCAATAACCTCATCAACTCCGGCAAGCTTTCCTATTGCTTTCGCGCTTCTTTCATTATCTCCGGTAATCATCACAACCCTGATTCCCATATTCTGAAGTTCCCTGATAGCCTGTGGGCTGTCTTTCTTGATAGTATCCGCAACAGCTATTATTCCAAGAAGCTTGTTATTTCTTGCAAAGAAAAGTGGTGTTTTTCCTTCTGATGATAAGTCATCAGCCTTGTTCCTTAAATCATCAGAGATATTACAATACTCTGAAATGAACTTAAGATTACCACCTGCCACTACATTTGTATCAAGCATTCCCTTAAGTCCGTTACCAGCAACTGCCTTAAAGTCAGTCACTTCTTCTGCAAATGAATTCTTATCGCCACTCTCTTCAACATAATTAACAACTGCCTTTGCAAGTGGATGTTCACTTTTTCTTTCAAGACCATATGCTATAGCAATAAGTTCATTTTGTGGGATTCTATCACCTGTTATAATATCTGTAACCTTTGGCTCACCCTCTGTAATAGTACCAGTCTTATCAAGTGCAACTGTCTGCATCTTGCCTGTCTGTTCCAGAGAAACAGCAGTCTTGAACATAATTCCGTTCTTTGCTCCGACTCCGTTACCAACCATAATTGCAACCGGAGTTGCAAGCCCTAACGCACAAGGACAGCTTATTACAAGCACTGAGATTCCTCTCGCAAGTGCAAATCCTAAGTCCTTGCCACATAACAGCCATACTATTATTGTTATAACTGCTATTATTATTACCGCAGGCACAAATACTCCCGAAACTTTATCAGCAACCTTTGCAATAGGTGCTTTAGTTGCAGCCGCATCACTTACCATCTGTATTATCTTGGAAAGTGTTGTATCTTCCCCAACTCTTGTCGCCCTGCATTTTATATATCCTGATGTATTAAGTGTTGCTGCACTTACCTGATCTCCCTCCTGTTTATCAACAGGAATGCTCTCTCCTGTAAGTGCTGATTCATTAACTGCGGTGTTTCCTTCAATGATGACACCATCTACAGGTATATTCTCACCTGGTCTTACAACAAATACATCTCCTGTCATAACCTGTTCAACAGGGACGCATGTTTCATGCCCATCTGCATAAAGTACCGCAGTCTTGGCAGCAAGCTTCATAAGACTCTTTAATGCATCGGTCGTCTTTCCCTTAGAGCGGGCTTCAAGCATTTTTCCTACAGTTATAAGTGTAAGAATCATAGCCGCTGACTCAAAATAGAATTCATCCATATAGTGCATTACACCGGCCATATCACCTCTCACCTGACAGTCTGTCATGGCAAAAAGTGCATATGTGCTCCACACAAATGCTGCTCCTGATCCAAGCGCAACAAGTGTGTCCATATTAGGTGAACGATGTAACAAGCCCTTAAAACCACTTATGAAGAAATGCTGATTAATAACCATTATTATTATTGTAAGCAGCATTTGTATAAGGCCCATGGCCACATGATTTCCTTCAAGTACTGACGGAAGCGGCCAGCCCCACATCATATGTCCCATGCTGAAATACATAAGCACAACAAGAAATATAACTGAAGCTGCTAATCTCTTCTTTAAAACAGGGGTTGTCTTATCTGCCAGCGCATCTTCCTGCTCCTGCATTGAAGGACTGCTGCTCTTTGCCCCCTTAACTGATGCACCATATCCCGCAGCTTCCACAGCTTTAATGATTACATCTGGGGTTGCAGTTCCCTCAACACCCATTGAATTAGTAAGAAGACTTACCGAACAGCTTTCCACTCCAGGCACATTGCTGACAGCCTTCTCAACTCTTGCCTGACAAGCCGCACAGCTCATTCCTGTAACATTGTACTGTTCCATATCGCACTACTCCTCCTTGCGGTTAGTTGTTATTCCTGTCACTTTGAAATCAAGTCTCTCAATTGCAATTCTTATATCAGCGTCATCGATTTCTCTGTCAACCTCTATAGTTGCCTGCTTCTTCTTAAGATTAACCTGGCATGAAGCACCATCAATTTTGTTAACAGATCTCTCAATACTGTTCTTGCAGTTCTCACAATGCATGCCTTCAATATCTACAGTCTTAACAGCAATTACAGGATTATCAAGTGTCTTCTTCTCTTCCGCAACAGTATCTCCACCACCGCCACAGCAGCCACCTTCACCTTTCATATGCTTAACACTGCTTATAACTGCAATTACTACTATTATTGCTAATATGCCGATTATTATAGCTGTTCCCATATTATGCATCTCCTTTTATACTTCATTACCTTGTGCAAATTCTAGCGTATGAATTTGCCGATTGTCTTAACAAGCTCTTCTACCGTATCGTCCTTGCCTTCTTTAATATCTTGGACTACACAGCTCTTGATATGGTTATCTAAGAGCACCTTCGTAAAACTGTTAAGTGCTGACTGGGCTGCCGATACCTGATTAAGAATGTCAATACAGTATGCGTCCTTCTCAACCATTCCCTTAATCCCTCTTATCTGACCTTCAATTCTGCTAAGCCTGTTACAGAGGTCTTTATATTCCTTGGCATCGCGTTCTTTTGTCTTATGACAGCAACATTCTTTTTCCATTATTACTCCTTAGTCTGGTTGTTATATTCTGTGTCTGATAAACGCTTTATTATATTTATCTGTTGTGATTGCAACATACCCTAGTGGGGTATGCTCTATTTACATGATGTATAATATACCCCATATGGGTATATGTCAACTATAATTATTGAGATTATTTATCGAAAAATTTTTATTTAACCTGAAAATTTTAAGATAAACATACTAACTCATGATATATACTTCGTTAGTATGTTTTTTAAGAAAATTTTTTTATAAAAATATTGTCAGAAACCCACTAATTCATTACATCTCGCTTCTTTAGTAGGTAAATTGAGTTGTATTTTTCACTAACTCTGTTATCACGACTTCAATATACAAGAAAACAACCTACTAAACTCCACATTAACTGCAGTTTGGTAGGTTGTTGCATTATTTGTTATGTAAAGTTCTAATCTGCCCGGGGCTTACACATCAACACTAGAACAAGCTTATCTCGTCCCCATTGCTGACATTAACAAATCCTTTATATCCACGTTCCTCAAGCTTTCCGAGGAACTTTCCCATCTTCTTAGGCTTTACATATAATGAGCATACTTTACCTTCTGCTCTGTATTTTTCTGCTATTGCATAGGCTTCCTTAACCTGTCCCTCATCGTACATAACAGCAATCTTGTCTGCTGATGCCTTAGTCTCAACACCATTCTGCATAAGGATTGAGAAGATTCTCTCGAATCCGATTGAGAATCCAACAGCGCTTACCTGCTGTCCTAAGAACTTGCCAATAAGGTTGTCATATCTTCCACCACCTGCGATAGCACCCTTGAAATCAATACTTTCAACTTCAAATACAGTTCCTGTATAGTAACCCTGACCTCTTACTAAAGAAAGGTCAAATACAACATCAAACTGACCGTCTGAAAGCTCATTTACAGTGTTGATAATTCCTCTTACGCTTTCTGCTGGAGCTTTATCATCCAGTATAGCTTCAACACTTTCAAGGCTTATCTCCTGTGCACTTGAAACACTTCCAAAGAATCCGATAAACTTCTCAATTGCAGCAGCGTCAAATCCCTTGTCTGTAAGCTCAGCCTTAACACCGTCAAGTCCGACCTTATCCATCTTGTCAAATGTAATGCACACACTGTCAAGCTGATCCTCGGTAAATCCACAATTCTGAAGGAATGAACGGAGAAGTCTTCTGTCGTTAATCTTAACCTTGAAATTCTTCATGCCAATAGCCTTAAGAGCCTTGGTTGTTGTAAGAATAAGTTCAACCTCTGAATCTGTAGAATCAGAACCGATAATATCAATATCACACTGAACAAACTCACGAAGTCTGCCCTTCTGTGGTCTTTCAGCTCTGTACACTCTGTCCATCTGGATACATTTCATAGGAAGAGTGAGCTTGTCCTTGTTGTTAGCAAAGTAGCGGCTGAGCGGAAGTGTAAGGTCATATCTTAATCCCATATCAGCAATTTCATTCTCACAGGCTGTTCCTGTCTTAGGATTTTCCTGAAGTGAACTTACAGCCTTCTCAAGCTTATCGCCTCTCTTCATAATCTTGAATATAAGATTTAAGTTCTCACCACCATCACTCTTATCAAGATTCTCAATATCCTCAATAATAGGTGTTGTAATGTGTTCAAATCCATTAGCAACATATACCTTTAATATCTCATTCTGAAGGTAATCCCTGATTTCAACCTCATTAGGAAGATAATCATTAGTACCCTTAACTGGTGTTATTTTCATAATTGTCTCCTCATTTACACACTAAGGCAGATAACCGGTATTCTCCAGCCATCTGCCCCCATTTTCTTTAATACTAACTATTTTCCGCCAGTATCGAAAATGCTTCGCATTTTGCCTGACTCTTAACAGTTACTAATTAAGCTTCATCAATTGCCTTACCAATATCATGTCTCATATATTTGTTATCGAAATCTACCCATTCAGTAGCTTCATAAGCCTTGGCTCTTGCTTCCTTAAGGTCCTTGCCAAGTGCTGTAACACCGAGAACTCGTCCTCCATTAGTTACAACCTTGCCTTCTTCGTTGAATTTAGAACCTGCATGGAATAAGAAATAATCATCCTTACCCTTGAAGTTTTCCATTCCCTTAATCTCGAAGCCCTTCTCATATGCGAGTGGATATCCGTCAGATGCGAGAATTACACATACACATGCGTTATCTTCAAACTGAAGGTCAACCTTATCAAGAGTTCCATCAATACAAGCCTCAAATACATCAACAATATCATTCTTCATTCTAGGAAGAACAACCTGTGCCTCAGGATCACCAAATCTTGCATTGTACTCAAGAACCTTTGGTCCCTTTGGAGTAAGCATAAGTCCAAAGAAGATAACTCCCTTAAATGGTCTGCCCTCACTCTTCATTGCATCAACAGTTGCCTGATAAATGTATTTCTTACAGAACTCATCAACTTCCTTAGTGTAGAAAGGTGATGGTGAAAAATTACCCATTCCGCCTGTATTAAGACCCTGGTCACCATCCTTAGCTCTCTTATGATCCTGAGCTGATGACATAATCTTAATTGTATTACCATCAACAAATGAAAGTACTGAAACCTCACGGCCTGTCATGAATTCCTCAATGACAATTGTATCACCTGCTGTTCCGAATTTCTTGTCAAGCATAAGCTCATCAACACCTGCAAGTGCATCCTCTTTGTTCTCACAGATGAGAACACCCTTGCCAAGTGCAAGTCCGTCAGCCTTAAGAACGATAGGATACTCAGCAGTCTCAAGGTACTTCTTGGCCTCTTCTGCTGATGTAAATGTTTCATAAGCTGCTGTTGGAATATTGTATTTCTTCATAAGGTCCTTAGAAAATGCCTTAGATCCTTCAAGAATAGCTGCATTCTTTCTTGGTCCGAATACTCTTAAGCCCTCTGCCTCGAATACATCAACGACACCGCCGACAAGTGGGTCGTCCATACCGATAACAGTAAGGTCAATGCTGTTTTCCTTAGCAAATGCTACAAGCTTCTCAAACTCCATTGCCTTAATATCAACACACTCTGCAAGCTCTGCAATTCCCGCATTACCCGGTGCACAGTATATCTTGTCAACCTTAGGACTCTTGCTTAACTTCCAGCATATTGCATGCTCTCTTCCGCCGCTGCCTACAACTAATACTTTCATCTTAATTCCTCCGCATATTGTTATCTATATACTTAGTCAGTAATCATTAATTAACATGTTCATTGGCAATCTTGTTAATTGCCTTAGGAAGAAGCTTCCATTCAGCCTGCTCCATAATTCTTCTCTGAAGAGTTTCAGGAGTATCACCATCAAGTACATCAACTGCCTTCTGGAAAATAATCTCTCCTGTATCCATTCCTTCATCTACATAATGCACAGTTGCACCTGATACCTTAACACCCTTTGCCAGAGCTGCTTCATGAACCTTGAGTCCATAGAAACCAACTCCGCAGAATGAAGGTATAAGTGATGGATGAATATTAATAATTCTGTGGCTGTACTGATGAACCATTTTCTCTGGGATTCTTACAAGGAATCCTGCGAGTACTATAAGGTCAACATTAAGCTCATTCACTTTATCAAGCAGCGCATCGTTAAATGCATCTCTGCTTTCATAATCCTTAGGTGATATGCAATATGCTGGAATATTGTTATCCTTAGCTCTTGTGAGTGCATATGCTCCGGCATTATTGCTTATAACTGCTACAAGCTCTGTGTTAGTGATTGTTCCATCCTTAACAGCATCGATAATAGCCTGAAGATTAGTTCCGCCTCCGGAAACCATAACTGCAACTCTTAGCATAAAGTAACTCCCTTCTCGCCAGCTTCAATGCTTCCGATAACATATGGAGTCTCACCTGCAGCCTTAACTGCTGCCATAACTGTATCAACATCAGCAGGATCAACGGCAAGTACAAGACCGATACCCATGTTAAATGTATTATACATCATATGCTCTTCGATATTGCCATCTTCTGCAAGCATCTTAAAGATTGGTGGTACTTCGTAGCTGTCCTTCTTAATTACTGCCTTAACACCGTCTGGAAGCATTCTAGGTACATTTTCATAGAAACCACCACCTGTGATATGGCTGCAGCCCTTAACCTTAACGCCTGCCTTCTTGATTTCCTTCATTGTCTTAACATATATCTTAGTTGGAGCAAGTAATGCCTCTCCTAATGTCTTTCCAAGTGAATCGTAATATGTATTAAGAGATTCCTCTGTCATTGTAAATACGCTTCTTACAAGTGAGAATCCATTGCTGTGTACACCACTTGAAGCGATACCGATAAGAGTATCACCCGGCTTGATGTTCTCGCCTGTAATAAGATCCTTCTTATCAACAACACCTACAGCAAATCCTGCAAGATCATATTCATCCTGTGGCATAAGTCCCGGATGCTCTGCTGTCTCACCACCGATAAGTGCACATTCAGACTGTCTGCAGCCCTCTGCAACACCACCAACGATAGTAGCAATCTTTTCTGGATAATTCTTGCCGCATGCGATGTAATCAAGGAAGAAGAGTGGCTCTCCACCAGCACATACAACATCGTTAACACACATAGCAACTGCATCAATACCGATAGTATCATGCTTGTCCATAATGAAAGCTAACTTAACCTTAGTTCCACATCCGTCAGTTCCTGAAAGTAATACAGGCTCTTCCATCTCCTTAATCTTAGCGAGTGAAAATGCACCTGAGAATCCGCCGATTCCGCCTAACACTTCTTCTCTCATAGTAGACTTAACAGCCTCTTTCATTAACTCAACTGACTTGTAACCTGCTTCAATATCAACTCCAGATTTCTTGTAATCCATGATTCTTTCTCCTTCAATATTATGATAAATGTAAGTTAATGTAACTATTCAGTTACTAATTAATAATTCTTATAACCGACTTCCTGAAGTCTGGCATCCTTCTTCTGAACACTTTCCTTAAGATTCTTAGTATAATCCTTAAGCCTTTCAAGAAGTGCTGCATCAGATGTTGCAAGAATCTTGGCTGCAAGAATACCTGCATTGGCACCACCGTTAATAGCAACAGTTGCAACAGGAATACCTGTAGGCATCTGTACTATTGAATATAATGAATCTCTACCGCCTAGTGATGTTGTGTGCATTGGAATACCAATAACAGGCATTGGGAAAATAGCTGCGCACATACCCGGAAGATGTGCTGCCATACCTGCACCTGCAATAATAACCTTAAATCCCTTCTCCTCTGCACTCTTAGCATATTCAAAGAATACGTCAGGCTCTCTGTGTGCTGAGATAATTGTCATCTCATACGAAATTCCTAACTGTTCAAGAATGTCTGCTGCCTTTGCCATAACAGGCATATCAGAGTCACTTCCCATAACAATTCCTACTAAAGCCATATTAACCTCCTATGTCCGATAGATATAATATTAAAATTAGTGAAAACACTAATTATCATTGTACTTTGTTTTAAACTTTGCGTCAAGATAAAGCCTGTTTACAGCTTACAATTATATATTTATAATTCTGTTAAAAATGCATCATTAAGTGCAAGCGTGCCATCAAGCACGAATCTGCCGTTCTTAATCAAGTCTGTTCTTGTTGCATCCTCTGCCACAACAGTAATATTACCAATCTCATCATACGGAATGGTAATATCGGTGTGACAGTTATAATAAGCCTTGTCCGGCTCCGTCTTACGAAGAAGTGAAACCTCATTATCCCTTGAGATAATCTCCTTGCCGTCCGGATTAGTTACATACACATCTTCTGCCCTTGAATAGCATGTGTCACCGACTGCAAAATGTGGTCCCATCTTTTCAACAATAAGAATCGGAAGCTTATACACAATATCATGCTTATTGGCAAACACATATGCTGTAGTGTTAGTTCCTATAGCAAACTCTCCGAGCGGTAAAGTTTCATGGTCATATAACACATTTGCCTTGAAAAGCTCTCTATTCTTAGCTTCATCATCAAAGTTAGTGCATGTGTAGTCCTTAACAAATCCGTCCTCAAACCATACCGTAAGATTATTGAACTTAATATCATTAAGATATACACTGCTCACATTAAGCACACCTGTTGTTTTCTTAAGCACAGGCGATGTAAATACTTCTCCAAGCGGAATATTAACGTCCGCAAGACAGTTCTCAAATACTGTCTGCGTCGTATGGTCTGTTATCTTCATGACAGAAACCTTCATATCAGTGCAGTTTCCGTT
>ERZ835109.2011-NODE-2011-length-14301-cov-3.017970_pt1 | contig 14301 bp, 8 predicted proteins | sample MGYA00519946_ERZ835109 | MGnify/ENA primary metagenome ERZ835109 (study PRJEB31850, sample SAMEA3708771) | human gut metagenome | biome: human gut; feature: human-associated habitat; material: faeces | place: China | collected 2014 ...
TTGCTATTTTGACGGTGCAAATATATTGCTTTTTCGTGAAAAGCAAAACGATTTGCACGTTTTTTTATTTCTTTCTTCTCAACTCGAAGTTTTTACCGAGATAAACCCGTCTAACTTCCGGGTCATTCGCCAAATCCTCTGCCGTTCCGGATTGCAGGATACGACCGTCATACAAAAGGTAAGCCCGATCGGTAATACATAATGTTTCCTGCACGTTGTGGTCAGTGATCAGAATCCCGATATTTTTCTCTTTTAATTTCTGCACGATACTCTGGATATCCTCCACTGCAATCGGGTCCACTCCGGCAAAAGGTTCATCCAACAGGATAAATTTCGGGGCAATCGACAAAGCCCGCGCAATCTCCGTACGCCGACGCTCACCTCCCGATAATTGAATTCCCTTACTCTTGCGAATATGTTGTAAACCGAACTCATCCAGCATCTCCTCCAAACGGTGACGCTGGTAATCCTTCGGTAAATTACTCATTTCCAAAACAGCCCTAATATTATCCTCCACGCTCAACTGCCGGAACACTGAAGCTTCCTGGGCAAGATACCCCACGCCAAGCTGGGCACGACGATACACGGGTTCTGTCGTGATCTCCGTGTCATCCAAGAAAATACGTCCCCCATTCGGTTTAATCAATCCCACAATCATATAAAATGACGTGGTTTTCCCAGCCCCGTTCGGTCCCAATAACCCGACGATCTCCCCTTGTTCCACGTTCACGGAAACTCCTTTTACCACCGTACGGCTCTTGTATTTTTTTACTAAGTCCTCAGCTCTTAATTTCATATCTTACTATTTTACCGCGCTAAGATAGTCTTTTACAATTGAAAATTGAAAATTGAAAATTGAAAAATATCAGAAATTTAGGTGTAACGAGAAATTAATAGCAAAATTATCCACATCCTGCCCCGAACGATCCCCACGATGCGTCAACCGCCAGATGGCATCCACACGAATAAAACGGAAAATATTCTCGATACCGACACCGGCTTCTATATAAGGTTTTGACACAGAAGACATGCCCTCCGGAAACCGGAAAATAGCATCCGTGTTAGGCAAACTACCGTTATTCTTATCCGACAACGTACCCCACAAGGCCTTCACGGTTGCCACCTCTCGCCATTTCAGTCGTTTCATCAACGGAATTTTACTCAAGAAAAATCCTTTAAAATGATGTTCACCCATAAAAATTAAATTTCTTAAACTATTCCAGCCATATTCTAGATTTATCCATTTATGTAAATTTTTTTTCATTTGTTCTTTTTTATCAAAATGAGAATTCAATATTACTATATTATTAAATTTAGCATATTGTACAGTATCTTTTTTATCTGTCACACTCAATGTACTAGTTATAGCAAAATCTGTTGGCAAACAATCTTTACCTGCAAAAAATAATTCTCTTTTTACTGGTCTTAACAAAAACATATCGTCATTAAAATAAACAAATCTTTCTGTTAAGTTCTCTATTCGATGTAAATTAAATTCTATAGTTCTAGAGCTAAATGTTGGCAAATATTTTTGTGGTATAAAATCACTATGTTTAGCAATATTTAATTTAGGATTATTTGTATTTAACCACTTAGGTAAATGGCCATAGGTCACAAAATGTATTTTATTTACCCATGGTGCAAATTTTTCTACAGCCCTAAACCAATATTGCATATTATCCCAATCGCGAAAACGCACATTGCGATTATCTGCATTTTTATTGGGACTATACTTTGCTTTTTCTGCTTGCCATACTGGATCATTACCATCAACCCAAGTGACCACAAAATCAATAGGATAATTTTTACTCATTTATTAACAACTCGATTCGTTTTAACTTTTCTATGACTTGATTTGGTTTTATACTTGCTAAGCAATCTATATTCTTAGCACAAGTACGCTTCCAACAACCATCACATTCATGACCTGCTAAAATCACATTTTCACTTTGTTTATATGGACCATTTCTATTAGGATCTGTTGGTCCCATAAGCATAATTGCAGGAATATTTAAAGCTGCTGCTAAATGAAGATTTCCTGTATCTCCGCCTACAACAGCCTTTGATAATTTAATAAGTCTAGCCGTTTGCATCAAACTCGTTTTCCCCACAAAATTTATAATATTATTTTCTCTAGCTAATTTAATAATAGCTTGTGATTTTTGTTCATCATCTTTTCCAAAACCAATTAAGACTACTTTTAGCTTATATTCTGCTAATAAATCGCTTGATTTCGCAAAATTTTCCACAGACCAACATTTATTTATCCAATTAGTGCCCACTGCAAAAATTATAAATTTTTGATTTAATATATTCTCTTTAATCAATAAATTATCTACAAAATCAATTTCATCTTGTGTATTAACTAAAGGAAATATTATATTTTCTGTATCACAATCTAAATATTTAACAGTATCTAAATATCTATCTACAATATGACCATTTTTATTATTGCCTACTATGCGTTTACTGATTAAATTGCTACCTTCACGCATATCTACATAGCCTATTTTTCTCTTTGCCTTAGCAGTAAATACTACAGCTGCTGATTTAAACAAACCTTGTAAATCTATAGATATATCATATTTTCTTTTTTGCAATAACTTAGCAAATGGTTGATAATTTTCCTTAAAACCATTCCATGATTTAAATGCTTTTTTATGAAAAATAATTATTTCATCTACATATGGATTGTGTTTCACCAATTCATATGCTGTAGGTTCCACAACCCATGTAATATGCGCATTAGGATATCGTTTTTTCAAAACATATGCTACAGGTAATGCATGAATTACATCTCCTATTGCACTTAATTTTACAATTAAAATATTCATAAAAACCTCATCAAATTCTTATCAAATATTATATATTTTCCATTCTTTGATTTTACCAATATTTTACAAAATAGTAAATACTTATTTACTATTTTATCTAAATAAAAACTACATCTCTAAAATACATACCTTAAAGATGTAGTTTTTTATTTATCAATATATCTCTAAAATTCTCTGTATGATATTTGTAGTAGAACAGCCCTCTACTACTTTTATAAATTTTATCTTACCACCATATTTTTTTACTGTCGCTGTTTCTGGAAGAGATTCTTCTGTATAATCTCCACCTTTTACATAGATATCTGGTTTTACTTTACTGATTAATTTATCAGCTGTTGTTTCATCAAAAATAACTACATAATCTACAGCTTTTAAACTATCTATAACCTCTGCTCGCTCTTTTTGCGGAACAATTGGTCTTTTGTCTGATTTATACTGCTTTACAGACTGATCACTATTTAACCCTAAAATTAAATAATCTGCTAATTTACTAGCTTCATTTAAATAACGAACATGACCTGCATGTATTAAATCAAAAGTGCCATTAGTAAGTGCTATAGTTTTATTACCCTTACGCAAGATTTCACAAAACTTTTCAATATCTTGTATATCTATAATCATCACTAAAATCCTATCTGTAATTATTATTTTTTCAATACAGCAATTAATTCCTCATCAGAAACTGTAGCTGTTCCCATTTTACGTACAGCAATACCAGAAGCAAAATTAGAAAGTTCGGCTGCTTGACTTGGCATCGCACCTGTGGCTAATGCTGTGATAAAGGTAGCAACACATGTATCGCCTGCTCCTGATACATCAAATACTTCTGATTTATCAGATACTGGGATATTATGCACATCTCCATTTGCTTCAAATAAAGTCATACCTTTTTCACCACGCGTAACTAAAATTCCCTTTGCTTGCATTTTTACTAAAAATTCCTGTGCCGCTTTATATAAGCTATCTTCATTATCTATTTTATAACCTACAGCACTAGCTAATTCTGCATCATTTTGTTTTACATAATCAGTACCTACAAAATTGAAAATAGCATATCGAGAATCTATTATTGATGGTATATCATATTCTTTACTCAAAGATAAAATTAAATCACGAATTTTAGGTGTAATTGTTCCACTGCCATAATCGCTCATTACTACACCTTGCATCTGTGGCATGACCATTTGAATGTAATTCATCAATTCTTTTTCATATATTTCACTGATAACTTCATTACATTCTCTATCAATACGCACTACCTGTTGACTTACTGTAGCTCTACCACCTGCAATAACACGTGTCTTAGTAATAGTTTTGCGATTTTGATCACAAAACATACCTTCAGTATTTACATTATTTTCTTCTAATATTTGCTTTAAATTTAAAGCACCTTTATCTTCGCCTAAAATACCTACAGCAAAAGCTTTTCCTCCCAATGTAGCTACATTATTAACTACATTAGCAGCACCGCCAGCCACTGTTTTTTCTTCTGACTCTATCAATACTAAAACTGGCGCTTCACGAGAAATACGAGAAATATCACCTTTTAAATATATATCAGCAATCATATCACCAATAATTAAAATGCGTTTTCCCTTAAATTTTTCTACAAAATCAATCAATTCCGGCTTCATAAATTCACCTTTTTTCTCTATATATTAGAAATTCAAGAAATTAAAATGTAAACTCCATTTATCTTTTTTCTGTTCATATTTTAATTCAGTTTCTACACAATGCCAATCATGATACCAATAATAATCTAAATCTCTTAAATATAAATCATCAGAAGCATCATATCCTGTTGCTACAACAAAGCGATTTTTATCATCGATAGTATAACTTAGACCTGCGGATACTTTTTTGGAATAATCTTCCAATCCATACTGGAATAAAGTATTTTCTGCACTAACTCTTGAATAATGATATCCTGTATAAGCTACTAATCTATCAGTTAATTCACCAAGTAAAGTCACATCATAATATAAACTATTATAATTGCTATCATCATAATCTTCATAAACTAAGCGATAACCTATGCTTGGAAATAATCTAAATTTACCTTCTGTATCTAAATTTATAGGATCATGATGGAGAGATAAATTATGTTCACGATGCCAACTTTTAATATTATTTTCTTCCCATAAACCATATTCATTATAGAAATTAAAACTAAGTGGTGTATTACCTATTCTACTGCCATAATTATATACATATGCTATATTTTTTTCTAACCAACGATCTTCATCATCTTCATATTTACCATTTTCTACTTTAAAAGTACTACCTGCATTATTCCAAGCTACACCATAAATATTTCTCATATCATGCTTAGTAGTATATTTTAAATCAGCATAAGCTTTTACATTATCCATCAGTGGTGCATCTAATTTATAACCGATAGATAAACCATCATCATCATTTATACGAATACGCAATGGTATCCATTGATTATTTCCATCGCTATTAGCACCTATTTTAGTACTATATTCATCTGTTTGATAAATAACTTGTCCTTTGATCAAAAATTTCGCATTATATGCTACCATATGGTCATCAGGATAAATTTCAATTTTATCAGCAGTCAAACAGTAATCTGGTTTTTTTGCAGGACAACGTGTCATAGTGCCATTGTAAATTATATAGTAATCAGGATAAAATTCTACTTGTTCCCCTGAAATATATCTATTATCTACACGACCTTTTACATTATTCATTACACCAGTTTTTTCATTATAATTATATTTTGTTTTCTCACTGTTGATATCAAGTGTTGGATTAGCTACCTGCATAACATGGGCATGAACAGGAATATCCACATCACCTGTATTTAAATTACCATTTGCATCTTCAGTAGTCATGCGTGAATAATTCTGCGTGATTTTTACATTGCCCTTACCATATACTTCACCTGTTACCGAATCATACATAATATCATTACCCTCAAAAATAATTGGTGCTTCTTGAGGATTTTGTATAACAATGCCTTCTTTTTCATATTGAGCATCTAATTCTGCTTTGAATTCATTAATAGCTTTATTTTTTTCTTTATCTCTAGCTTCACGACGTTGGTCTTCAACATAATTTAAGATTTCAACATCAGTATCTGAAGCTAATACTGGCTGATTATATGTACATAAAGATAATGCACTTAATGATATCGCCCACAATATTTTTTTCTCTATTTTCATTAAAATATTCACCTATCTTAAAATAAATTTAACTAAATACACTTAAATTATTATACCATGATAATATTCTCTTTGCCGAATTACTTTTCGCTAAAATCTAAAAGGACTCTACATTTATTGCAGAGTCCTTTTCATTTATCTATTATATTTTTCTACTAAGGAACACAAATACATTGCTTTTTCGTCTGTCAATGCATCTTTTTGCATACGCCAGCCCCAGTTAGTGCCTACTGTACCAGGTAAATTCATTCTAGCATTACTATCCAACTTCAAAACATCTTGCATTGGCAGTATCGCCATCTTAGAAGCACTAGCATATGCTAATTTTACCAATTCATCTAATAAAGCCTCATTATCATCAACTTTAACTTCTAATAAATCTGCTAAAACTGCTTTATCCTGCGGAGATATATCTTCTTTAAGCCAGCCTAAAGTTGTATTATTATCATGAGTGCCTGTATAGACAATGCTATTTTTCGGACTGATAAAGTTTAATTTATGATATTTATTTGCATATAATTCAAATTGTAAAACTTTCATGCCTGGGAAATTACAACTATTTTTCAAAGCTTCAACTTCTGGCGTAATTACACCTAAATCTTCAGCAATAATTGGCACATCGCCTAGATATTCTTTGATTTTATCAAATAAATCTTTGCCTGGACCTTTAACCCATTTACCAACACGAGCATTTGTAGCCATACCAGATACTTCCCAATAAGCTTCAAAACCACGGAAATGGTCAATGCGAATTATATCTACTAAATTCAACAATGTAGCTATGCGTTTACGCCACCAACTATAATCATCTCTTTGCATTACCTTCCAAAGGTAATGTGGGTTGCCCCAAAGTTGACCATCTTCACTGAAATAATCTGGTGGTACTCCTGCTGCTGTCTTTAAGGTGCCATCAGCATTCAAATTAAATAAATCTTGATGTACCCATACATCAGCACTATCATGCGATGGGAAGATAGGAACATCACCGACTATTTGTATACCTTTTTCGTTTGCATAAGCATGTAAATCCTGCCACTGTTTAAAGAAAATATATTGTTTAAACTTAGCATAAGCAATATCTTGTGCCAAAGAAATTCTACAAGACTCTAAAGCTTGAGGTTTACGCAATTTTATGTCTAAATTCCATTCATACCATGGTAAATTTTTATAATATTTCTTTAATGCCATGAATAGTGCATAATCTTCAAGCCAATAACTTTGCTGTTGACAAAAAGCAGTATAATCTGCATCTGCTACAAAATTTGCAAAAGCTTTTGTTAAGATTTTTTCTTTATAAGCTTCTACTTTTACAAAATCTACTTTATCAACATCAGCTTTATAATCTAAAACAATATCTTTGGCTTCCAATAAATTGATTTCCACTAATTTTTTAGGTGAAATAAGCATAGTATTGCCAGCAAAAGCAGATGGAGATTGATAAGGAGATGCTCCATATCCCACTGGATTTAATGGAAGGACTTGCCATATTTTTTGTTTAGCTTTTACTAACCAATCCACAAAATTATAAGCTTCTTTTCCTAAATCACCAATACCATAATCAGATGGAAGTGATGTTGGATGCATGATAATACCAGCTTTTCTAGCGTATTCTACATTTTCTTTTTCCTGTTCAAATACTAGAGCTGTGAGCGGTTCAATTTCTATCTTAGCTTTATTATCTATGATTTCCACATCAGGATACATATTAGTTATTTCATGTAATTTACGCTGACAAAAACCATGAACATCAATTTCTATCGTCATAGTCTTTTCTTGATGACGATTTAACACCACTAAAATGCAATCATCATCTATTTTTTGTCCAAATCTATCTTTGCCTAATTTTGTAGTTCTCATATAAGCTAAGACATCATCTTGAGCACATACTGGTATATACCAACCAGTTTGCAATACTTGTCGATGATTGCGCAGTGCTATCATACGCGTAAAGAAATGACGTAAATTATTATCAGCTTCATCCCATTTATAGCTTGCTCTATTATGTGGATCGCGATATCCCTGCATACCGATTTCATCGCCATAATAAATTGATGGCACTCCCGGCAATGTCATCTGCCAAACAACGGCTAATTTCAAACGAGCAATAGCTAAACGCAAATGAGCATCATCTAATTTGAATTTTGCCTGTACGCTAGCTGGCACATTTTCTACACTTGGAGCTTCGCCTAATAAAGTCAAAATACGTTCTACATCATGACTACCCAATAAGTTCATCATGGCATAGAGATTTTCTTCGGGATAATTTTCATGCTGATTTAAAATACTTACTTCTGTTTCTTGAGCTGATTTATTTTTCAAAATAAAATCTAAAATGATTTTACGCAATGGATAATTCATCGCACTATCCATCTCATAACCACAAAGATATTCACGATGAACATTATACGCTATTTTATTTGAAGCATCTTCCCATACTTCACCGATAATAACTGCATCTTTATCTAATTTCTTCAATTTTTGATAAAAACAACGTGTAAATTTCTGTGGCAATTCATCAATTACATCTAAACGCCAACCACTTATGCCTTTATCCATCCAAAAATTCATTACACTATCTTCACTGCGAATGATGAAATCCATATATGATGGTGTCGTTTCCTTTGTATTTGGCATACTAGTAAAGCCCCACCAACAATCATATTTACAAGGATATTCCTTGAAATCATACCATTCATAATATGGAGACTCTTTAGATTGATATGCACCTATACTGTCAAAATTACCAAAGCGATTAAAATATATACTATCGCTGCCAGTATGACTAAATACACCATCTAAGATGATGCGAATTCCCATCTCTTTAGCCTGACTACAAAGCTGTGCAAATTCTTCATTAGTGCCAAACATTGGATCTACTTGGTGATAGTCTGCCGTATCATAATGATGATTAGCACGTGATTTGAAAATAGGATTAAAATAAATCACAGATATTCCCAAATCTTTTAAATAAGATAATTTCTCTTTTATACCTTGGATATTTCCGCCAAAATAATCATAAGTAATTACATTTTTAGTATCTGGGTCTAAATAATACATTGGTGGTTCATTCCAATCACAATGAAGCACCGCATGTTTTTTCTGTGGAATATTATTGCCACTACGATAAAATCTATCAGGGAAAATCTGATACATAACAGCTTTTTTAAACCAATCTGGCGTTTTTACATCTTTTTTAAATACTGTAATCTGATAAGATGGTGGCACCTCTAATGCTTCTTGACCAATACCACCCATTTGCGCCTTATTATTGCCATAATATAATAATTTGCCATCAGCTAATTCAATTATAAAATAATACCAAACAAGACAACCATCTTCAGGCATATCTAAATCAATAAAATAATGTTTTTCATCCCATGAAGATTTTTTTAAATTATAATATATTGAACCACAAGTTTCTTGCCATGTATGTAAACGCACCAAAGAAACTTTATCTTTTAAATCAACATCAATTGCCAATCTCACAAAAGATTGTGTCGGCACTGCCCCTATAGGACTGCGATAATATAGATTTCGCGAATCATGAAAAATCATTTATATTATCCCTCCCCTGATTAAAACTTTAATTAAAACTTCAATCATCTATAAAATAATTATCGCTTAATACAGACCTTATTTTGTTGAGTAAGCAAAATTTTATAAAAGTCGTATTAAGCGATAAAATTTTTATTTTAAACTAATTATTAAGCCTTTAAGCTATTATACAATTCTTTATATTGTTTAGCTGATTCTTCCCAGCTGTAATCAGCAGTCATAGCATTTTCTACAAGATGAATATGTTTTCTATCATCAGCAATACCATCTATTGCACGTTTGATGGAGAATAATAATTCATGTGCATTGTAGTTATTAAAGCTAAAGCCATTACCAGTTTGAGTGTAATTGTTATATGCTTCAACAGTATCTTTTAAACCACCTGTAGCACGTACAATTGGCACAGTACCATAACGAAGAGCGATAAGCTGACCAATACCGCATGGTTCATATTGAGATGGCATCAAGAATAAATCACTTGCTGCATAAATTTGATGTGCTAATTCATTATTAAAGAAGATATTAGCAGATACTTTTTTCGGATAGCGCCATACAAGACCTTTGAACCAGTCTTCATATTGTCTATCGCCTGTACCTAAGATTACAAATTGTACATTTTCATATTCAAGTAATTCGTCTAAGATACGTGTAACTAAATCAAGACCTTTAGCTTCAACTAAACGAGTTACCATACCAATCATTGGAATTTTGCGATTTACTGGTAAGCCCAATTTTTTCTGAAGTTGTTCTTTATTATCACCTTTGATAGCAATTGCATTATGTACATCAAAGTTTTTAAAGATGTACTTATCAGTTTCTGGATTATAATCTTCATAATCAAGACCATTGATAATACCAGATAAATCTGCATCACGTTTTTGAAGCATACCTTCAAGGCCTTCACCATAATAAGGATCTTGAATTTCTTTAGCATAACTGCGACTTACAGTAGTAACTTTGTCAGAATATACGATAGCACCTTTCATGAAGTTGATATCATCGAAGTATTCCAAATCACCATTGTTGAAGTATTTCCAATCAAGACCTAAAACATCTGGTAAATATCCTTTCCAGAAACGACCTTGATATTTCAAATTGTGAATAGTATATACTGTTTTAATCTTGTTATAGCGTACATCTTCATTATGTTCGAGTTTTAAATAAACGCTAATTAAACCAGTTTGCCAATCATTCATATGAATAATATCTGGCCAGAAATCAATATGAGGAAGCATTTCAAGAACAGCTCTGCAGAAGAAAGTAAATCTTTCTACATCATCTGGATAACCATAATATCCTTCACGATAGAAATATTCCTGATTATCAATGAAATAAAATGGTACATCTTTATAATCGTATCTATCAATACCTAGATATTTTTTACGCCAGGAAACATTGATTTCACCATCATAAATATGTTCCATATTATTGCGATATTCTTCTTTTATACCACTGTATTTTGGTATAACAACACGAACATCTACACCTTTTTGTTTTAATTCTTTAGGTAAAGAACCCGCTACATCTGCAAGACCGCCTGTTTTTACAAAAGGCACAGCTTCTGAGGCTACATATAAAACTTTTAACACTATAACACGACCTTCCTCTATGATTGTATATATAGCCCATATAATAAAAATTATATGGGCTATAACTTAAATTATTTCAAGGCATAAGCTTTAGCCTTTTGACGTTGTTTTGATCTATTACCATTAAGTTTTACCTTTTCTGGTTTTTCAGCTTCAATTACTGTCTGTTTTTTAGCTTCAACAGGACGCAATTTCAATCTGAAATATACTGTACCAAGTGGTGGTAAAGTAATTTGAATAGATTGATTTAAATTATGCCAGAATACATCTTCTGATTTAAAGTCACCTTCATTTAATACATTAGAACCACCATATTCTTCTTTATCTGTATTAAATACTTCTTGATAAATACCTTTTTCAGGTACACCAATACGGTAACCATGACGCACTTCTGGAGTGAAGTTACATACTACAATGATGAAATCATCTTGGTCTTCAGCATAACGAATAAAGGAAATAACGCTATTTTCATTATCGTTACAATCAATCCAGCGGAAACCACGCCAATCAAAGTCTACTTGCCATAAAGCTTTATGTTCACAATAGAATTTATTCAATTCTTTAGAGAATCTCTGCATTTTTGTATGCATTGGATACAATTCAGCTAAATGCCAATCAAGACTATCATCATATTTCCATTCGATAAATTGACCAAATTCGCCACCCATGAATAATAATTTTTTACCAGGGTGAGTCATCCAATAACCAAAGAAGGAACGAAGACCAGCGAATTTACGCCAATAATCGCCTGGCATTTTTTCAATTAAAGAACATTTACCATGAACTACTTCATCATGAGATAATGGCAATACAAAGTTTTCAGAGAAAGCATACATCAAGGAGAATGTAATTTTATCATGATTCCATTTACGATAAATAGGATCAAGGCTCATATATTTGAGCATATCATTCATCCAGCCCATATTCCATTTATAGTTAAAGCCCATACCGCCCATATAAGTTGGACGAGAAATCATAGGCCATGATGTAGATTCTTCTGCCATCATTAAAGCATTAGGATGATATTTGAAAATCGCTTCATTTAGATTTTTAATCAATTCCATAGCTTCAAGGTTACCAGTGTCACCATATTTATTAGGTTCCCACTGACCTTCTTCACGACCGTAGTTTAGATACAACATATTAGCTACGGCATCAATTCTAAGCCCATCAATATGATATTCATTTAACCAAAATAGAGCATTAGAAATTAAGAAGCTATGCACTTCACGACGACCATAGTCGAAGTTAGTTGTACCCCATTGCCAATTTTCACGGCGTTTTTCATTATCAGATTCATATAAAGTTTCACCATCAAAACGGCGAAGACCATGAGCATCGTTACAGAAATGTCCTGGAACCCAGTCCATGATTACAGCAATACCATTTTGATGAGCTAAATCTACTAAATACATGAAGTCTTTTGGTTCACCATAACGACTAGTTACTGCATAATAACCAGTTGCTTGGTAACCCCAAGAACCATCAAATGGATGTTCACAAAGTGGCATAAACTCAATATGAGTATAATTCATTTCTTTAACATAAGAGATGAGCTGTTTTGCTGCTTCTCTATAAGTTAAATAATTACCTTCAGCATCACGACGCCAAGAGCCTAAATGCACTTCATAGATGAGCATAGGTTTATCATAAGAAGCTTCTTGTTGCTGTTTTTTCTGCCATTTTTCATCATGCCATTCATAACCGCGTAAATCATAAACGCGAGAAGCTGTTTTTGGTTTCTTTTCAGCATAAAAAGCATAAGGGTCTGCTTTTAAGAAACGTTCTCCACCATTGAATGGCTCTATAGAATATTTATAAATTTCACCTTGCTGTAAATTAGGAATAAAAGTCACCCAAATTTCACCATCAGAAATTCTCTGCATTGGATTTTCATTGTAATCCCAATTATTAAAATCTCCTACTACACTTATGGCTTTAGCATGAGGTGCCCAAACAGCAAAGCGTACGCCTTCTACTCCGTCTTCTACTACAAAATGAGCTCCTAACATTTGATACGCATAGAAATTTGTACCTTGATGATACAAATACAAATCAAAATCTTTTAATGCGGATACTTCCATATTTTTAGTTCTCCTTTGGAGTCATTTATTTTAATAAATTAATAGGTTCTACATTCCAGATATCTTTTGCATATTCGCTGATAGTTCTATCACTAGAGAAGATACCAGAATGTGCAATATTGATTAAGCTGGATTTTAACCAACCATAGCGGTCGAGATATTTACCTCTAATTTTTACATGAGCATCAATATAAGAATTGAAGTCTTTGAATACAAAATATTCATCATTACTATTGAATAAATAGTTGTGTAAGTCATGGAAATCACCATTACCTACGAATGGACCAGTCAATAATTCATCAATTACATTGTGAATTGCTGGATTTGTATTATATTCAGTCCATGCGGAATATAATCCATTTTTATAGTATTCCATTACTTCATGTTCTTTTAAACCAAAGATAACGCAGTTATCTTCTCCAACTGCATCGCAGATTTCCACGTTAGCACCATCTAAAGTACCAAGTGTGATAGCACCGTTCATCATGAATTTCATGTTAGATGTACCGGAAGCTTCTTTACCTGCAAGAGAAATCTGTTCACTAACATCAGCTGCTGGGAATAATTTTTCTGCTAAAGTAACACCATAGTTTTCTAAGAATACTACATGTAAACAATCGTTTACATCTTTATCATTATTAACAATATTAGCTACATTGTTGATTAAACGAATTGTTTCTTTAGCGATATGGTAACCAGGAGCTGCTTTACCTGCAAACATATAAGTACGAGGTAACATTTCAGATTTAATAGATGGATTTGCTTTAATCAAATTATAGATATGCATTACATGTAAAATATTCATAATTTGACGTTTGTAAGAATGAATACGTTTAACTTGAATGTCATATAAAGAGTTAGGGTCAATAGTAAATCCACTACGACGTTTGATATGACCAGCTAAATAAATTTTATGTTCTTTTTTAACTTCTGCTAATTTATCAAGGAATGCTGTATCATCTTTATAATCTAATAAATCGATAAGACGAGATGGGTCTTTACGCCATTTATCAGAAATAGCTTCATCTATTAAGCTAGAAAGCTGTGGATT
>ERZ835109.2012-NODE-2012-length-14288-cov-3.481416_pt1 | contig 14288 bp, 8 predicted proteins | sample MGYA00519946_ERZ835109 | MGnify/ENA primary metagenome ERZ835109 (study PRJEB31850, sample SAMEA3708771) | human gut metagenome | biome: human gut; feature: human-associated habitat; material: faeces | place: China | collected 2014 ...
TGTAGTCATAATTTGCAAACCTTTCATAGAGTAGAAAATAATTCTTCTTTTATTATATACAATAGCATGATAAAAATCAATGAACTATAGGAAAAAATAAATGTTTAGTTAAGTTTTGTAAAAGAAAAAACAAGAAATAATGCACAAAAATAAATACAATAAATTATGCAAAACTAACGAAAAAATAACGATTGAATGGAAAATGATTGACGAAAAAACAATAAAGACGTATATTGGGTTTAACGAAACAATACGAAACAGAAAATGAAAGGAAGAAAGACGATGAAAAGAGGGCTAGCAACATTTCTAACAGGAATCATGACTGTAACGCTGGTGGCAGCAGCACTAACCGGATGCGGGAGCAGTACGGCGGATAAAAGGTCAGAAAAAGTCAGACTGATGGTATGGTCTCCATCCGAAGATCAGTCAAAAGACAGTGGTGAATGGCTTCAGACAATGTGTAACAATTTTGCAAAAGAGCACCCGGAATGGGATATTACATTTGTCTATGGAGTAGCTGACGAAGCGACTGCCGCAGATCAGGTGGCACAGGATCCGGAAGCAAGCGCAGATGTATTTTTGTATGCAAATGATAGGATCACATCGCTTACAGATGCGGATGCAGTAGCAAAATTTGGTGGAAAGTATAAAGAAGAGATTGAATCAACCAACTCGGAAGAGCTTCTAGATTCGTTGACGGTTGACGGAGAACTTTACGGGGTTCCGTTTACAACCAATACCTGGTATATGTTTTATGACAAGTCTGTATTTTCAGAAGAAGATGTGAAAAATCTGGATACAATGCTGGAAAAAGGAACTGTATCCTTCCCTCTTATTAATTCGTGGTATCTTCCGGCATTCTACTTGGGAAATGGATGCACCTTGTTTGGAGATGGAACAGACGAGTCAAAAGGAGTTGATTTTGCAGGAGAAAAGGCAGTGGATGCAACCAATTATGCAATTGATCTGGCAGCAAATCCAAATTTTAAAATTGACGCAGATGGATCAGGACTTGCAGGACTTCGTGATGGCAGTGTAAAGGCAATGTTTACCGGATCGTGGGATGCAAATGCAATAAAAGAAGCACTTGGAGATAATATGGGAGTTTCATCGCTTCCGACCTATACAATTAACGGACAAGAGAAGCAGATGCTTGCATATGCCGGTTCAAAGGCAATCGGAGTTAATGCACATAGTGAATGTATGGAACAGGCAGTTGCACTTGCTGTTTATCTGGGAGGAAGTGATGCACAGAGAGCACACTACGAGATGAGAACCGTGATTCCATGTAATACAGAACTTCTGAAAGAAAAGGATATTGCATCCGATCCACTTGTTCAGGCACAGAATGATACCTTTAATAATACATCGATACTCCAGCCGTTTGTGGCATCCATGAGTAATTGCTGGACACCGGTCGAGAATATGGGAAAAGGAATTCGTAACAAGAGTGTGACACACGAAAATGCCGAAGAACAGACGGAAGCAATGAATGAAGCAATGAACAGCAATGGAATTAATTAAGAGGTGAGCGGAATGAGTATGTTTAAGAAAAAAATCAATGAATTTCCAACGCCATATACCTGCAAAAATGCAGTGAAAAAAGGTGGAGTAGAGACTAAGCTTTCCATGATTCTGATGGGATTTGGAAACATTGTACATGGTCAGATTATCAAAGGACTTTTGTATCTGGCAGTTGAAATTGCCTACATCGTCTTTATGGCAGTAAATGGAATTGGGTTTATCGGTGGTTTACGGACACTTGGAACTGTGCAGCAGCAAGAAGTATGGGATGAAGCGAAGCAAATCTATATTTACACAAAAGGAGATCAGTCCGTTCTGATTTTACTTTATGGTGTGGCGACAATCTTGTTGACAATTCTTATGATCCTTGTATGGAGAGGAACCTTAAGAAGTGCATATAAAGCAGAATGTATTCAGAAAGCGGGAATGCATGTAAATACATTTGCAGAAGATCTGAAATCCTTTCTGCATGAGAATCTGTATCGCTTGTTTATGACGCCACCAACGGCATTCATCTTTGTGTTTACTGTACTTCCGTTGGTGTTCATGATCTGTATGGCATTTACTAATTACAGCCGTATCGGCAACCATCTGATGCTGTTTGACTGGGTGGGACTTGATAATTTCAAGACATTGTTTGATTCCGAAAGTATTCTTGGAAGTACCTTCTGGTCTGTTTTGGGATGGACGATCATCTGGGCGTTTTTTGCAACTTTCAGCAATTATATTTTTGGAATGATCCTTTCCCTTCTGATTAACAGAAAGGGAACAAAAGCAAAAGGATTCTGGAGATTTTGTTTTGTTCTTTCCTGTGCAGTGCCGATGTTTGTATCTCTTTTGATCATGCGTACCATGTTGCAGCCGGAAGGAGCGGTCAACGTACTTCTCAGAAATATTGGATTGATTGCAAGTGATGCAAGCCTTCCGTTTTTTACAGATGCGACATGGGCGAGAGTGACTGTTATCATCATCAATGTCTGGGTAGGGGTACCGTATACACTGCTTCAGCTGACAGGTGTACTTCAGAACATCCCGGAAGAACTTTATGAAGCCGCAAAAGTGGATGGAGCAAATGCATTCCAGACATTTACAAAGATTACGTTGCCATATATGTTGTATGTGACAACACCGTATCTGATCGTAACCTTTACGGGAAATGTCAATAACTTCAATGTCATTTATCTTCTTTCAGGAGGAGATCCGGTAACAAACCTTTCTTCAACTGCAGGTAAGACAGACCTTCTGGTTACATGGCTTTACAAACTGACAATTGATAAACAGTACTATAACATTGGTGCGGTAATCGGAATTATGACCTTTATCATTCTGGCAATCGGTTGCCTTCTTACATACCGTAACAGTAAATCCTATAAAGAAGAAGGAGGATTTTAATCATGGCAGGAAAGAAATTACAATCTGCAAAAAAGAAGAAAATGATCAACAATACGATCGTACATATTGTTCTTGCGGTGTTGGCAATTATCTGGCTTTTTCCAATTGCATGGGTAATTCTGACGAGCTTCCGTGCGGAAAAAGGCTCTTACGTATCAACCTTCTTCCCGAAAGCATTTACGTTTGACAACTATATAAAACTGTTTACTGATACATCCATTTTGAATTTCCCGCAGATGTTTATGAACACATTGTTTATTGCAATTTGTTCCTGCATTTTATCAGCATTTTATGTGCTGGCAGTTTCCTACTGTTTGTCCAGACTGAAATTTAAAATGAGAAAACCATATATGAACATGGCAATGATTCTGGGATTGTTCCCGGGATTTATGTCCATGATCGCTGTGTATTTTATCTTAAAGGCGATGGGACTTACAGAAGGAAACCTGATTAAACTGGCTCTAATCTTATGTTATTCCGGTGGTGCAGGGCTGGGTTTCCAGATTGCAAAAGGATTCTTTGATACAATTCCGGTTGCAATTGATGAAGCTGCACTTTTGGATGGATGTACCAGATGGCAGATTTTCAGCAAGATCACACTGCCACTTAGTAAGCCGATCATTGTATATACAGTGCTGACATCTTTCATGGCTCCGTGGCTCGATTTCATTTTTGCAAAGGTAATCTGCAGAGCAAACTCAGACCAGTATACGATTGCAATTGGACTTTGGAAAATGTTGGAAAAAGAATATATTGACAGTTGGTACACCAGTTTTGCGGCTGGGGCAGTTCTGATTTCAATTCCGATTGCGATTCTGTTCTTGTTCATGCAGAGATACTATGTAGATGGAGTATCAGGTGCAGTGAAAGGATAAGAAAGATGATGAAAGATAAAATAGAATTAAAAAAATATTATTCTACAAAAGAGTTTTTTGAAAATTATATTTATGAGGAAAATAATCTTGGCGTAGAATGTACAGAAGAAGGAACGACATTCCGCCTGTGGTCACCACAGGCGGAATGCATTAGTTTAAACCTGTATCAGACAGGAGATGGAGGAAATGCATACGAGCAGATTCCGATGAAAAAAGAAGAAAAGGGTGTGTGGAGTTGGGAGAGCAAAGAAGAACTTCACGGTGTTTATTATGATTATCTGATTACACGCAATGGCGAAGAAGTCCGATCAGCAGACCCATATGCAAAGGCATGCGGAGTTAACGGATTGCGCAGCATGGCAGTGAATCTGAAAAAGACCAATCCAAAAGGATGGGAAAAAGATCAGACACCAGAAGAAGGACCGGAGAGAATCGTATATGAACTTCACGTAAAAGAATTTTCATGGGATAAGGCGGGTGGTTTTCCGGAAGAATATCGTGGGAAATACAAAGCATTTACGTGCAGACATACGACTTTGAATAAGGATGGGATTCATCCGACCGGTCTGGATTATTTAAAAGAACTCGGGGTGACACACATTCAGATCATGCCGATGTATGACTATGGTTCTGTAAATGAAGCAGGGGAGGATACGGAATTCAATTGGGGATATGACCCGGTTAATTACAATGTGCCGGAGGGCTCCTATGCGACAGATGCCAGACATGGAGAGGTGAGAATCAGAGAAATGAAAGAGATGATTCAGGCAATTCATGAAGCTGGTTTTGGTGTGATTATGGATGTGGTTTACAATCATACTTATTCATTGGATTCCTGGTTTCAGAGAACTGTACCTTGGTATTTTTACCGGGTATTTCCGGATGGGAAGATCTCTGATGGTTCCGCATGTGGAAATGATGTTGCAAGCGAAAGAGAGATGTGTGCGAAATATATTCTGGAATCAGTGCTTTACTGGACAGAGGAATATCATATTGACGGATTCCGTTTTGACCTGATGGGACTTCTGGATGTAGACCTGATGAACCGGATTCGAAGTGAACTGGATCAGCGATACGGAAAAGGAAAGAAGATTATTTACGGAGAACCTTGGGCAGCAGAACAGACAGCTGTAGAAGGCGGTAAAAAACTGGCAACAAAAGAAAGTATTGGGCTTCTGGATGAAAATATCGGAGCGTTCTGTGACAGTACTCGAGATGGAATCAAAGGCTCTGCACTACGTGCAAAGGAAGCCGGGTTTATAAACGGTGCAGAAGGAAAAGAAGATGAAATGCTTGCAAGTGTGGCAGCATGGTGTGTAAATCCTTATCAGGCGGAAGGATTTGAGAATGTCAAAGCACCTTCACAGATTGTTACCTATGTATCAGCACATGACAATCATACCCTGTGGGATAAATTAAAAGAGACAGTCCCGGAGGAAGAATGTATGAGGCTGAATAAAATGGCAGCGGCAGTTTATATGACTTGTCAGGGAACATTGTTTTTCTTATCAGGAGAAGAATTTGCCCGTACAAAAGATGGACAGGATAATACCTTTAAGGCTCCGATTTCCCTGAATCGTATCAACTGGGAAAAGGCATGGGAAAATAGGGAACTGGTTCATTATTATCAGGGATTGATTGCACTTCGAAAACAGCTCTCCGGACTTTGTGACAAATCAAAAGACAGTTATAAACAAATCACGGATATGTGGAAAGAAAAAGACGTAGTAGGTTTTACTGTGCTCAATGATGAAGCATCAAGATGGAGTCAGGTGAAGATAATTTACAATGCAAAAAAAAGTAGTTATAAAGTGAAATATTTGGATGACGGCTGGGAAATCTTAAGCGATGCAGATGATAGCTGGTGTTGGAAAAAAGGAATCTGTGCAGACAGACAGATAGAAGCTGCACCGCAGAGTGTGTTGATACTTGGACGTAAATAATGATTAAGGGGGAGTAGTAAATGAAGTGGATTTATGGCAGACAGGATTGGAAAACATTAGAGAGAGGACTTGAAAATTGCTATCTTTTAACCAATGGACTGGGAGGTTTTTCTTCGCTTACGATGACCGGAGCTGTGGCAAGAAATGACCATTCGGTATTCATGGCATGTACGAAAGCTCCTAATCACAGAGTGAATGTGATTCATCGTATAAAGGAAGAACTGGATATAGGGGAAACAAAATATGTTCTTTCAACCCAGGAATTTGCGGATGGAACAAAAGAAGAAGGATACCGTTATCTTACAGAATTTTCTTTTGAAATTCTTCCTTCGTGGCGTTATCTGATAAACGGAATAGAGATAGAAAAAGAGATTGTGATGGCACAGGGCAGCAATCAAATTGCAGTGAATTATCATCTGAAAAACCGTGGTCAGAAAGAGGCCGCTCTCTGTGTAACTCCGTTTTTTCAATTTGAACCCAAAGGGGAAGATTTGAAAGAAGATAAGATCTTTTCAAGACAAGCGCAAAAGATTACCGATGGAGAGTATGATCTTTTCTTTGAAACAAATGGGAAAGTAGAGGGCTTTCAGGAAAAGAAAGAAACGTATTTTTATCGCTACGATGAATGTGATGGAAGACGGGAAAATGGAACCGCAAGCGCAGTGTATCAGATTAAAAAACGGGTAAAGCCAGGAGAAGAGACAGATTTGACAGTAATTTATTCGCTGGAAAGTCGGATTGATATGGATGCAAAAAAATTATTTGATAAAATGAAAGAAGAACAGATCCATCATCACGAGAAGCTTATAAAGACTTCAGGTTTGAAAAATAAACTGGCACAGACACTGGTTTGTAGTGCAGACAAGTTCCTTTCAAAAAGAGAGTCTACGGATGGATTGACCATCCTTGCCGGCTTTCCATTTTTCGAAGACTGGGGAAGAGATACAATGATTGCACTTCCGGGAATCTGCATCTCCACAGGAAGAGTTGAAAGTGCAAAATCAATCTTGCGGACATTTGCATTTTATGAAAAGGATGGATTGATGCCAAATCTGTTTCCGGAGGGGGAGAATGAGCCACTTTATAATACTGTAGATGCGGCACTATTATTTATCAACTGCGTGTGGTTATATTATGAAAAAACTCAGGACATCAAATTTGTAGAGGAAATGTATCCGGTAATGCAAAGGATTATTTCCGGTTATGAGAGAGGAACAAATTTCAATATCCATATGGAAGAAGATGGTCTTATCAGTGCCGGAGCGGGGCTGGATCAGGTAACATGGATGGATGTACGTGTGGGAGAAATCCTTCCGACACCAAGACATGGGAAACCGGTGGAGATCAATGCTTACTGGTATAATGCGCTTTGTATCATGCAAAAGTTTTCAGAAGTTTTGAAGAAAAATGAAGAGCAGAAATATGGAGAACTCGCACAGAAAGTGAAAGAATCTTTTGCACGAGAATTCTGGATGGAGGAAAAACACTGCCTGAAGGATGTAATCTCAGAAACAAAGGCAGATACACAAATTCGCTGTAATCAGATATGGGCGGTGTCTATGCCGTTTACTATGCTGGACGAAGAGAAAGAAAGACAGATTGTAGATACAGTGTTTGAAAGGTTGTATACGCCTTATGGACTTCGGACATTAGATCCAAAAGACGAGGAGTTTCATGCAAGTTATGGTGGAGAGATGATAAAAAGAGATCTTGCTTATCATCAGGGAACTGTCTGGACTTTTCCGATGGGTGGATATTATCTCGCCTATCTAAAAGTAAATAAAGATTCAAGAGAAGCAAAAGAGATTGTGGCAAAGCAGTTGGAAGTGTTGGAAAGTGCAATGCGTGAAGGATGTATTGGCCAGCTCCCTGAAATTTATGATGGAGAGATTCCGGTTTCTTCAAAAGGATGTTTTGCACAGGCGTGGAGTGTAGGGGAAATCCTGCGTGTTTATGAAAAATTGGAGGAAGAATAAGATGGAATTTACCGGTGTATATCATAAAACATCAGAGCAGATGAGTTATCCTCTGGATGAGGACAGACTGATTGTAAATATTAAGACCGGGTATGATGTAAAACAGGTGTTTATCCATTACGGAGATCCTTATGAGGCCGGGATTCTGGGTGGAAATGAAAAATGGACAGGAAAAAGAGAGGAAATTATTTATAAAAAACGTCTGCCTTATCAAATCTGGTGGACAACAACGCTTCTTCCTGCATATAAAAGATGCAAATATTATTTTGAGCTGAGAACAGAAGAGGAAGTCTGGTATTATTTTGAAGACGGTTTCCTGACAGAAGAACAGCTTCAGATGGATGGCCGTATGCAGCAGTGTTTTATTGTACCATGGATGAATCCAGCAGATATAAACCGCACACCTGCATGGGTGAATGATACGATCTGGTATCAGATTTTCCCGGATAGGTTCTGCAATGGGACACCGGAAAAGAATGGAAATGATATCACACCGTGGAGAAATCACGGAACAGTGACAAATCAGGAAAAATTCGGAGGAAATCTGGAGGGAATCCGTCAGAGACTACAGTATCTTCAGGAGCTGGGAATTACCGGAATTTATCTGAATCCGATCATGGAAGCAGAATCTAACCACAAATATGATACTACAGATTATACAAAGATTGATCCGGCTTTCGGCAATGAAGAAATGATGAAAGCACTTTGCAGGGAAGCGCACGAAAAAGGAATCCGTATTATGGTTGACGCAGTATTTAATCACTGCGGAAGAAAATTCGCGCCGTGGATGGATGTACTGGAGCATGGGAAAGATTCCCGTTATGCGGACTGGTTTATGATAGAAGACTGGGAAGAGATCGGAAAACGAGCAGACACAAGAGACAGGCGCTTTTACTCTTTTGCATTTGCAGATACGATGCCAAAATTAAATACGAATAATGAAGAAGTAATTGAGTATTTTTGTAAGGTCTGCGAGGAATGGATTCAAAAATTTGATATAGACGGAATCCGTTTTGATGTGGGAAATGAAGTATCACATCGGTTCTTAAAGCGGATGCGAGAACATTTAAAAACGATAAAACCGGACATTTATCTGTTGGGAGAAATCTGGCACGATGCAAGCCAGTGGCTGCAAGGAGATGAATATGATTCCGTTATGAATTACCCGCTGCTCAGTGGAATCCATGACTTTTTTCTAGATAAAACGATGAAAAAAGAGGAATTTGAATATATGGTAAATCGTTGCTATACCATGTATATGCAGCAGAATAACGATGTACTCTTCAATCTGCTGGATTCCCACGATACAGAGAGACTTATGAACCGTTTTCATAATCTGGATAAATTCTATCAGCAGCTTGCAATTCTCTTTACACTTCCGGGAAGTCCTTGCATTTACTACGGAACAGAGATTGCGATGGAAGGTGCACATGACCCGGATTGCAGAAGATGTATGCCATGGAGTGAGATCGAAAGTCAAGAGAATCAGGAAAAAATTGCAATGATGCGGAAACTGATCATGCTTAGAAGAAACGAGAAAATGTGCAGAAGCCCGCATTTCCATTTTCCGGATACTTACAAAAATGATCGATGTGTAGAATACATAAAATTAGATGAAGAAGGTAATAAAATTGAGGTTCTATTAAATGCATCGGAGGAAGAAATAAAAGTAAAAGGAAATGGAAAGATTCTTTTTGCCCGAAAATTTGATGGAGAGATACTTGGTGTGAACGGAACACTCATTCGTAGAATTTAGAGAGCATGTAAAGAAAGGAGAGGATATCCCGGTAGAACCAGATAATCTGCCGGAGAGATATCGAAATTGGGTATGGAAAATAAGAATAAATGGTGGAAAAATGCAGTCGTATATCAGATTTATCCGAAAAGCTTTCAAGATTCGGACGGAGATGGAATAGGTGATATTCCAGGAATTATCAGCAGACTGGATTATTTGAAAAAACTTGGAATAGATGCAATCTGGCTCTCACCGGTGTATCGTTCTCCACAGGATGACAATGGATATGATATTTCAGATTATCAGGATATTGAGCCGATGTTCGGAACAATGGAAGATATGGAACAGTTATTTGTGGAGGCAAAGAAACGCGGAATCCGAATTATGATGGATCTTGTATTGAATCATACTTCTGATGAACACAGATGGTTTTTGGAAGCAAAGAAAAGTAAAGACAATCCGTATCATGATTATTATGTGTGGCGTGACGGAGAAGAAGACGTTTATCCAAACGATATGAATTCTGTATTCGGTGGACCGGCATGGGAGTGGGTTCCAGAACTGGGACAGTATTATTTTCATCAATTTTCAGTGAAACAGCCGGATCTGAACTGGGAGAATCCGAAAGTGAGAAGAGAGCTCTATGATATGATTCTCTGGTGGATGGAAAAAGGGGCAGGCGGATTTCGTCTGGATGTAATTGATCAGATTGCAAAAGAGCCAGATCTTAAGATCACAAATAATGGACCAAAGTTGCATGAATTTCTGCGTGAATTAAGCAGGGAAACATTTCAGAAGGGCGACATGATCACTGTAGGAGAAGCCTGGGGAGCAACACCGGAAATTGCAAAGAAATATAGTAATCCGGATGGAAGTGAATTTTCCATGGTTTTCCAGTTTGAGCACATTATGCTTGATCAGGAAGAAGGAAAGGAAAAATGGGATACGATTCCATTGAATCTGGTAAAGCTGAAAAAATGCCTTGCAAAGTGGCAGAATACTTTATATCAGGTAGGATGGAACAGTCTGTTCATGAATAACCATGATCTTCCTAGAATCGTGTCGCGCTGGGGAAATGACGGAAAATACAGAAAAGAGTCGGCAAAAATGCTGGCGACAATGCTTCATGGAATGCAGGGAACTCCTTACATTTATCAGGGAGAAGAGCTGGGAATGACGAATGTGCAGTTTGACAGCATTGAAGAATATGAAGATATTGAGACATTGAATATGTACAAAGAGCGTCTGGAAAAAGGATATCAGCCAGAAGAAATCCTGCATTCTATTTACGCAAGAAGTCGTGATAATGCCCGTACTCCGATGCAGTGGAGCAGTGAGAAGAACGGAGGCTTCACAACAGGAGAACCATGGTTTGCAGTGAATCCAAATTATATCAGGATTAATGCGAAAGAGGCACTGGAGGATGAAAATTCGGTATTTTACTATTATCAGAAGCTGATTCAGTTAAGAAAAGAAAATCCAGTATTCGTGAATGGAAAATTTGAACTTCTTCTGCCGGAAGATGAGAGAATTTTCGCCTATACGAGAACAGATGAGCATACAAAGATGCTGGTATGTACAAACTTTACGGATGAGGAAGTTAGCTGCCCATTGCTTGATGAGTGGAAAGACGGGGAAGTCTGGATCCAGAATTATGAGGACGGCAGAGAAGGAAATATATTGCGTCCTTATGAGGCGGTGATAATTGCATTTACTGGCAAATAGATTGAGTTTCTTTTTTGGCATCAAAATTCACTTACTATATTTCTTCCTGCCACGCTCATCAAGAAAGAACGCCCATTCTTCCTTGAGGTATTTCGACATACGGGGCATAGAGGACACCTCCTTTGTGCTGCCTAATTGCCGATTTGTTCCCGAAACGCAGAAATGCCCAAAACCGTTTCCCGTTGTATGGTTTCGGGGCGATTTTGGGCGTTTTCTTTCGATATGAGCGGCTTTGTTTTGACGGCGGTATCCTTTACCGCCAACCATTCAAAAGCCGCTGTTTGTCACTTCCGGGTAACAAAAAAGCGCCGTATTGCTACGACGCTTTTGTTTTGCCCGGAAGCTGGAGCAAGGGAACGCTATTCAATTATCTGTTGTACTTTTTCTTTCTGCTGACAACCGTTGTACCAATGGCTGCACCGCCGCTGACAAACAGCAAGGCAATCCACAAAGCAAGGTTGCTTGTATCGCCGGTCTGCGGAGATTTGGAATCGTCCTTCAGCTTCGCCGTTACGGTGTCGGCTTTTTTGATTTCCTTTGTACCGTCCTTGTCGCTGTAATATTTACCGCAGCCTTCGCAGTACCAGTACTCGATATTGCCCTCGGTGGTCTTGGTCGCCGCAGTTGCCGGGAAGTGCTTTAAGTCGGTGTGGTTCTTCGCATCAAGCTCACCGTATTCCGCACCGCAGACTTCGCACTTTGCCTTGTCCTTGCAGGTCGCTTTCCCGCCGGTGTGCTCAGTCAGCTTCTTGCCGCAATAATCACACTTGTGGTCTTTGTTATCGTCTGCACACTCGCTGATTATATAATCGCAGATATCACATTTGTGGTCTTTGTTTGCATCGATGCAATTCTCGGTTTCCGTATGGCTGGTGTCACGCTTACAGATTCGGGTGTGGGTCTTTTCATCGCTGTTCTGCGTCCAAGCGCCCCAGTTGTGGTCCAGCGCATTGCCGGAGAAGAAGGTCGCCTCATCCGCCGTGCCCTCAGAGCTCAGACCGCAGACTGCGCAGGACTTGTAGTAGACTGCCTTTTCCGTGCAGGTGGCGGCGGATTTCAGGTACTTTGCATCCACGGTCTCCGCCGTGAAGTCGTGGGGCAGCTTTTCGCCATACTCAGCCTTGCAAAACTCACAGACGGCATTTTGGGTGCAGGTTGCTTTGCCGCCGGAGTGCTCCGCGTAGCCGTTCTTTCCCGCGTTATCCGTCACATCGCAATTTTTATTGGTGCACTCATGCCAGTGATGCGTTGCATCGGACGTCCAATCGGACTTCCAGCTATGGCCCGTGGCTGGAATCGGCTCTATTTTTGTTGCGTCGCACTTGTTGCAGCTATATGTTTTTTCACCCGCTTTTGTGCAGGTAGGCGCTGTTGTTACCGTACCGCTGTTCCAAGTATGAGGGCCTACGTCATCCTTTTCATCACAACGGGAACACTGCTTCCAGTGCTCGTTATCATCATGTGTCCAACTGGTAGTAAAATCATGTCCCAGAACATCGCCATATTCCGCACCGCAAACTGTGCATGTTGCTCTTTGGGTGCAGGTGGCCGTGCCGCCGGAGCAGTTTTGTGTTTCCACGACATTGCAGGTGCAGTGGCGGCTGTGGGTGCCGTCGCCGTTCGATGTCCAGTTACCGTTGTGCTCATGAGCATCGCCCTGTCCCTTGAACACGGGCAGGGTTATTTTTGCCGCAGCCACATACTGGCAGCTGTCCCATGGAGAATCGTTGCGGCCAGCCTTAAGCTCATCCAGCACGTCACCGTTGGCAAATTCCGCGGCGGTTTTGGCGGTTCCATTGAGATCTGTGTCCGTGTCGCTCAGATAGTAGCAGTTGGTGGGTCTGCTATCATTATAGGCGGAGACTGCGATTTTACTAACATATCCGCTACCAGTGATTTCGCCGACATTATAGCAGTTGGAAATCTTTCCGTTCATATAAAATCCGCAGATACCTCCGGCGTCGCCACTGCCGTTGTCGCTTCTGCCGGTGATTTTTCCGATGTTATAGCAATCGCGGATTATTAGCGTACGACTATTATAGTCGACCAATCCGACAATTCCACCGACTCTGGCATCTATGCCTGTGCAGGAGACCGTGCAGAGGCTGGCGCAGTTTTCGATGGTTTCGTCCATAGCGTAGCCCGCAATGCCGCCACACCACCCCTGGTTAGCAGTACATGACACCGAGCCTGCCACCGTCAGTTTCCGGATGGTGCCGTCTTTTACGCAACCGAACAGACCGGCGCGACCGGGCTGGACATTGACGGTTACACTCAGATTCTTGACGGTGTGTCCCTGCCCGTCAAAGGTACCGGTATAGGCACTGTCTCTGTCCGGACCGATGGGCGTCCACGGTTCGTTATTCAAATCAATGTCCGCAGTCAGCACAGCATACGCGCCACGGTTCTGCGTCTGGCCGCCCGCACCGTTGACAATATCCCGGAACAGCTTCAGCTGGTCGGCGGTGCTGATTTGATAGGGATAAGCTGCGGTGCCAAGGCCGTCCATGTAAACGGTGTTATTGCCGACCTTGTAGGGCAGCGCAATGCTGCCATCCACCGTGCCGCCGGTCATGGTAAAACTGGCACTGGGTTTGACGACAAACACACTGTTGCCGCCATTCACCGCCGTGCAGCTCGCGATGCTGCCGTCATTCATGGTGAAGGTGCTGCTACCGTCTACATATACACCGCCGCCTTGCTGGGCAGATACACGCTCTTGAGGTTGGTGTTGACGATGCGGAAGAAGTCCTCTGAGGGGCCGTTCACCACGTCCAGGTCGGTCTTGACGTCGGTGGAGCCGAAGTTGTTCACCAGAATGTCCAGCCGGCCCTCCTTGGCCGCCACCTCGTCCACCATGCCGGAAAAGCTCTCCTCCCGGGAGGCGTCAAAGAAGACCACCCCGGCCCGCCCGCCGGCGGCAATCAGCTCGTCGGCGATCTGCTGTCCGGCCTCCAGGCGGCGGACCCCGAGATAGACCGCGGCCCCCTGGGCGGCCAGCGTCTTGGCGCAGGCCAGGCCGATGCCGCGGGTGGAGGAGGAGACCAGAGCGACCTTGTTTTCGAGTTCTTTCATGCTTATTCTCCTTTTCAAACCGATTAGTATAGATATGATACTG
>ERZ835109.2013-NODE-2013-length-14286-cov-12.445014_pt1 | contig 14286 bp, 12 predicted proteins | sample MGYA00519946_ERZ835109 | MGnify/ENA primary metagenome ERZ835109 (study PRJEB31850, sample SAMEA3708771) | human gut metagenome | biome: human gut; feature: human-associated habitat; material: faeces | place: China | collected 2014 ...
GTTAGCAAAGTTAATACTTTATTCTTTGCTGACACAGTTTAATTTACATCCTCTGTAAATGAGGTTATTTCTCAACTTAGAAAAAGTCCCTTTAACCACTCTAATAAGTTCTTATTTCGTTCCCACTCTTTCTCTGTTATAGTATTAGGGGTTAATCTGGTATAGGCATTTTCAAGTGCTTCACGTTTTGCTTTGGAGTCGGCACGTGCATAAATATCAGTAGTCTGTATGGAAACATGCCCTAAAATATCACGTATATATACTAAATTTACTCCTGCCTGTAAAAGATGCATTGCTTTACTATGTCGAATAGAATGACAACTTATTTTCTTTGGAATAAGTTCTGGTTGCTGTTTATTTGCCATGTCTGCATAAATTTTCAGAATATACGTAATACCCTCTCTTGTTAATTTTTCATGCCTACCATTGAAAAATAAAGGCTTTTTCATCATGTTGGGATCATTCAAATTGTTTTCTTCCATATAACTACGCAAAATGTCAACTTGTGCTTCTGCCAAGGGGACTATACGGGTTTTGCGTCCTTTCCCTGTTAATCGTATAGTGTATGATGTTGTATCAATACGTACACAATCTACTGTGAGATCTGCGATTTCCTGTACTCTTGCACCTGTATCGTACATTAATGACAATAATGCTAAATGACGACGTCCTTTCCATGAAGTTGTGTCAGGCTGTGCCAACAATAATTTCATTCCCTCCATTGAAAGATAATTAGGAGGACTTATTTCTGTTTTTTTTGCCTTTATCGACAATATACTTTGCCATTCTACCATATTATCTATTACTATATATTGGAGATACGAACAGAATGACCTGATTGCAGCAAGTCTATAATTACATGTTGCCGAAGTATTCTTTTTAGTATTGTGAAGCCATTGTAGATAATTGATGACATTATCCCGTGTAAGATGTTTCAATAGAAGTCGTTCAACGGGTATTCCATTGATTTCTTTCATATAATTGATGAATTGTACGAAAGAATCACGATAAGAAGCAATTGTGTTTTTGCTCACATTTCGTTGATGTGGCAAATATTCAGATAAAAATCGCGTTAGATATTTTGCAAAATCAGTCCTGGTAGTCATAATCTGTTGTTATTTTTGGATAAACAAAAGCATTTATAGGAGAACACTGTTTTTCAAACTCCGGATACATCATACAGGTAAGTCGTACATATTTTTCAGTAGAAGAAAGAGAACGGTGCCCAAGACATGCGGAAAGTATTGGTAGCCCTGTGTATAAATCCATGCCGTTATGTCCCATTTGTACAAGCGAATGTACGGCAAAAGTATGTCTCAAGTCATGGATACGTGGCCCTTGTCGATTTCCTATATATGGTATATTGCATATTTTTGGCAGTTTATGAAAAAAGACATAAAGAGTACATACCCTGAAGCTTGTTCCGTCTAATTTGGTAAAAAACAGATGATTGGGATGAGAAATTTTTTCTATAGGCATTCTATTCCGATATTCTATATATTGTTTTAACACAATTACCATAGATTCACCAATAGGAACAAGGCGTTCACATCTGTTTTTTGTCTTGCGGAGATGTATGTATCCAGAGTCAAGATTTACATCCTCATTACGCATATATAAAGCCTCGGACACACGCATTCCTGTGCTATAAAGTAATCGAAGAATGACTGGCATGGAAATGATAGCTGTTTTCATACATTTGTTAAACAAACGGCTGCTATCGGCAGCAGTAAACAATTGAGATATTTGCTCATGCGTGTATATATAAGGTGTAAACTCCGATTTTGGTTGCTTTGGTATAATAGGTATATAACATACGCATCCATTGCGGCACATCAATGAGGTCAGTCGGCGCAATACAAGATATTTGCCATAAATAGTGATCTCTTTATCTGATATACGTGATTTATGCCATCTCTTAACAAACTCTTCTGTTATATGTGGTTCCTGCAATCCTATAGAATTAGCAAAATCATCAAATTCTTTAAGTATCCATCTTGCACGAGAATCAACAATACCCATTGATTTTCGGATTTCCAACATTCGTTTAATGTATGGAGATAAAACACTACTGTAATTGAACTGTTCAGCCATAAAATGCTCCTCCTTTCTGCGTATAAAAACTATCTGGAATAGGTGGTACAGGTAATACACATTTCCTTAAAGCTACAAGGTTTATTTTTAGATAAGTCATCGTTGTTGTAGTGTTGCGATGTCCAAGAACTTCTGATATAGTAGGCATGGTAGCCCCATTTTCAAGCATATTACTTGCTAAGGAATGCCGTAAAGAATGAGTACCATGGCGTTTTTTATCAATATTTACACCAGACAGACGGATTATTTTATTGATATTACCACAAACCATAGACTGAGTGGCAGCAATATACGGGGCGCGACTTGATAGAAAAATGTTTTGGGAAGTAGATGCTGGACGTCCATATCTAAGATAGTCTATTATGGCATTACCACATCTGCCAATAATGGAAGTTCAATGGTTTTACCTGTTTTTTGTCTATCCTCAATTTAATGAGATCATTATCCCAATCTATATCTGAGAACTTCAAACTCATAATATCTGAAGCACGCAAGCCCAATCTTGATGCTAATAAAATCATTGCATAATTGCGCTTGCCCAAAGCACTACTTCGCGATACAGAATTTTCTATAACTTTAATCTCTTCCGTTGTATAATATGATGGTATGCGTTCTTTCTTTCGTAATTTATATGTAGCGAAGAATTCCTCAAATCGTCCATCTATAATGTTCTCTTGTCTCCAAAAAAGAAAGAGGCATCGAATAATAGACAAAGTCTTTTCCCTGTTTAGCTGTTGGGAAGAAAGAAACCGTATAATATGTTCTTCTGTTATCTGTTTTATATTTTGTACTCCAATCATGTCTAAGTAATACAAAAAATTACCCAAACATGAACGATAGTGCTTTAACGTACTTTTGCCACGGCGTAAAGAAATCAAATGTAGAACCAACTTCTCCATCTGTTTTCCAATAGCACCATCAAGAGGATAGATAGCTGCCCTAACACATTGTTTTCTAACATATCCTACTGTCATAATATCATTAAGAGCATGTATACTACGTATCCTTTCACATTCATGATTACTCATGCCTTGATGTTGAGTGGACTCTATAAACTCTGCACCTACATCAAGTGTATACATATCAATGCCTTTGTCCGACATGTACTGTAAAATACCTTTTGTCCACAAACACTTGTAATAGTCAATAGAGCCCTTCGCATAACCACTTTCATAAAAGTAATTGAGGCATTGCTCAATGAGCTTTTTAATTTCTACTTTTTCCATAAAATCATTCTTTAATAATTAGATATATACAGAATGCAATATAATGAGAAGTTTTTATACGAAGGGGCTAAATAAATTCTTTAATATTCAATAAGTTTGCTCATTTTATAAGTCTTGCACTTTACATAACATATTACTTGTCATAATCATATTTATGAGTAGCTTATCATAAGTTCGAAGGATGGCATGGCCCGGAACATCATCCGTATGTTGCATACGGTCACCGTATCAGAAAAGGGGAAAAGTTTCCTGCCAGACTGACAGAAAGTGAGGGAGACAGCATTCTGAGAAAAGACCTGAAGGAAATGTGTGTATTGTTCCGACATCTGGGAAAGGATTCGCTTTTGGTTGCATGTCTGGCATACCAGGTGGGACCATATAAGTTGCTCGGTTATGGCAGGATGCCCAAAAGCACGTTGATAAGGAAACTGGAAGCCGGTAACCGGGACATTTATGCGGATTTCATACGATATTGTCACTATAAGGGAAAGAAAATTCCGTCAATAGAAAGGAGAAGAAAAGAGGAATACAGGTTACTATTTATATTATAGTTCTTTATGTGAATTAATAATTTGCATTTTGAATTGTTTTTATGAAATCTATATAACAACTTTTTACTTTTTGGGAAAAATACACTTTTGTGTCAAGCCAAATTGAAAGTACTTCTGTAACTTTGTTTAATAAATATATTTATTATGGAAAGATATAGCAGGAATCGTATTTATATCAGTGACGAAGAACAGGAGAAAATCAGATGCGCTCATATTTTATTAGGTGGTGCAGGGATAGGTAGTATCATCGCAGAGTGTGCATTGCGGTTTGGTTTTGAAAATATGACTATTGTTGATGGTGATAAAGTAGAAATGAGTAACCTTAACAGACAGAATTATGTCAAAGCTGATATAGGTAAATATAAAGCAGAAACACTTTGTAAGCGATTGTTGAAGATTAACCCAGATGCAGAAATAAAATATATTAATACTTTTATAGATAAAGAGAATGTAGAGAATATTATTTCTGGACATCATATAGCTATTAATGCTCTGGATTTTAAAGACAGAATCCCTTTTGAATTTGATCGCATTTGTTCTGAAAAGATGATTCCTGTTCTTCATCCGTACAATTTTGGGTGGGCCGGATTCCTTACTATTGTCAAGCCGAAAGGTTATCAGCTTTCTGAAATTTCTCAAGATCCGAATGGCTTTGAACTGAAAATGGCTGAATATGTGTCCAGGTATGGAACATTTTGGAATATGCCAATTTCTTGGTTGGAAAAAGTTATAGATGAATATCGTGCGGAAGTTGGTATATTACCACCTCCGCAATTACCAGTAGCCTCATGGATTGTTGCAGGACACTGTGTGAATGCCATGTTTAATTTGCTAACCGGTAGAGAAGTCAAATTTTTTCCTAAATTTTACTTTTCTTCCCTGATATGTGAAAACAATCCTTTATAACAATCTATAATTGGTTGCGTATGATAATGCTTCTGCAATGTTCTTGACACCCATTTTTGAGAATAATGCCCTTTTGCACGCTTTAATGGTGTCTATTGACTTGCATAATTTGTCGGCTATGTCATTCATGGTATAACCTTGAGCAGAAAGAATTAGTACATCTCGTTCTGTTTCGCTCAGTGTTATACCTTCTTTTTTTATCCATTTATGTATCTCTAATGAGTATTCATAATATGATTGGGCGTTAGATTTTTTCATTATGATGTGACCGGGAGTGTTTCTTGCTGACATGGATATGGTACATAATGCTAGCCATATACGCCCGTCTTTAGTCAATACTATAGGGGTAATATGATGGTTGACTAATCTGTGTTTTTTACCTTGGATTATATGGAAATCATATGATATGGTGTAATCAAGACGTTCCCCTATAGGTATTTCATTAAATAGGTCGAATCCTTTTTTATTAATTTCCAATAGCATTTGCTGTTCTTTTTCAGGTACATAATCTAAGTAGAACTTGTAACCGAAATCTTTAATCTTATCAGAGGTCTGTCCGCACCAATAAGCCAAGTTCTCTGATACGTACAAGAAGTTTTGTTTAAAATAATCTATAATATATACACATTGGTGGGTACTTCTTGCAAATGCCTTGGCTGCATTAACGAGAATGTTTATTTTCCGATAGTCTTCATCTGTAATATTATATACGGAATTAGACACTATAAAAAAGTCTCCTATATTTGTTGCCATATTGTATTCTTGAAATTTTTCTGTAAAGTTACTATATTATTCTTCAATATGCTATTTTTTAACACACAAAAGTGTAAAAAATAATAGGATTATTATTGGGAATACACTTTTGTGTCAAATGAGAAAGCCTATTTGCTTCTATATTTACATCAGAAAAAATAAATAGATATGGAAAAATTGGTTTATGCAAATGGGCTATATAATATTTGGCAATTAACAGAAAGAAAATGCCTTCAAGAACTGGCTGAATTTGTAGTTAAGGAAAATTATAAACATCATGTGGGTAATCTTCCTTATGAGTGTATCAAGGATGAAATTAATTCTGTCTATCAAGAGGAACTTCAATATATAGATAACTCTACGATATTTGTTGTGCGCGATAATACGGGTAGAATTGTGGGTTCAATTAGAGTTTTTAAATGGGACAGAAAGAAAATCCTTCCAATACAAAAGATTTTTGGCATTAATCCATTGGAGTCCATACATGCGGAAAGTGATTATAGTTACTGGCATATAGGCCGTTTTGCAATAGATTCTTTTGCAGGAATTCCAACTATTACTTTGTTTAAGCAACTTATGGTATATGCGGTATATCCTGTTGTTCGTGATACTAAAAGTTATATGATAGCAGAAACTGATAGCAAATTACTTAAGGTGATGAATGCTCTTGGTATAAAAACAGTTCAAATGGGACACTCGGTAAATTATCTTGCTTCGGAGACTATACCGGTATACTCTAGTAAAAATGGCCTTTTATTGTTTTATAAGCATTATAACAATCTGTGTCAAGTTTCATAAAATACACTTTTGTGTGTATTTCCTTTTAGGTTGTCATGAAATACACTTTTGTGTTTAAATGGTGAGAATGTATTCATCTACATTTGTAACATCAAGGAAATAAAATAATCGGTAAAACTGAATATAGAAGTTTGGCTATTTAAGATTTACATATTTATATCGATATAATCAATAAATACAGACCACACTGTTTAAAGGAGCGGATATCGAAAAGCTAGAAGAGTAGGTTAATAAAAAAGAAAATACAATTGAAAAAGAAAAAAATTGTGCAAGAGAAAAATCTTGTCCTAATTGATCGATTAACCCAAAAGGAGCAATCAATTATTTTAGGTGGTACAAAAAAAATCAATGCTGAAATTGTAGGTACTATTAGAATTTACTTTTAATGTTTAATTTAAATTTTACAATCATGAAAAAGAAAGAATTGAAAAAGATGAATGACATGGGTGTTATTGACAAATTGACCAATGTAGAAGTTAACCAAATTAAGGGTGGAAAATTGAAAGTTGAGGGCAATTTGAATATTAAAATTTCAAATTTGAAATGACGACAAGATGAGATCTAATAAAAGCTTTATACCGATAGGCTTATATGTTTAGATGTTTAGTTCTATAAAACTATGGTATAAGTTTATATTAGGTTCATTTTGGTGTGGAAATTTCAATGTTTTATGCTTTACAAAATTAAAAATTTAAAACTAAGTAGTAGCGAGCACTGCCTTGCTACTACTTTTAATAAAAAAATGAAAAAAACAATTTTATTAGGATGGTTACCACCTGCAATGGAGAATATGCCGTCTCCGTGTTTGTCTGTTCTAAAACCGGCACTAAATCAGGTTGGGTATGATGTCTCTTTGAAGTATTGGAATATATCATTAAATCCCCTTTTGAAAAGTTTTTTCAATATGGAGAACTTAATATATGATACTGAACTTAATAAATTGATGCCTTTTCTATTAAATTTAGGTATTAGCTTAAACGATACAAAGATTATGGATAAGATTAAATATTATATCTATTCCATAAAACCTCAATTACATAGCAAAGGAAATGAGTATATTTATGAGTATTTCCATTCATTTAATGAAAAACTTAATTGTTGGTTTGAACATGAAATTAATCAAATAAAATTTGATGATTATCTTTTTGTTGGATTTTCAGCTCAATTCTATCAATGGCTTGTAGCAAATCTGTTTATAGATAAAATTAAATCAGCCTATCCGAATACTCACATACTTGTAGGTGGTTTTGGAACTAAAGAAGAAGCTGTTACATTTTTAAGAAACTTTCCTAATGTTGATTATACATCTTGGGGAGAAGGTGAATATTCAATACAGCAATTGGCATTGTATTTAGATGGTGAAAAAGTGACATTATCTTCTATTCCTAACACTGTATACCGAATAGGAAATAACACAAAAGTGAATTTATTAAGGAATGTTTATACAGACTTAAATAAATCCACGATGGATTTTTCAGATTATTTTAGCATCATACAGAATTTCTCTTTGGATCAGGAGTTGTCCTTGCCAATAGAAGGTGGTAGAGGATGTAGTTGGAGGCAATGTAGATTTTGCTTTTTGAATACTGGCTATAAGTATAGAACAAAAAGCAACGAGCAAATAATAAGAGAAATAAAAGAACAGATAGAGCGGTATGGGGTAAATCGTATCTTATTTTTAGATAACGATGTCATAGGGAGTGATATGGATAACTTTATTGATTTGTTAGATATGCTAATTGAATATAGGAAAGAAAATAATAACTTTTCTATATTATTGGCAGAAATAGTGACAAAAGGGCTTCCATTTAGTGTTGTAAAAAAAATGGCTCTAGCAGGATTTGAATCTGTTCAAATCGGATATGAATCACCTAGTAATAACCTTTTAGAAAAAATTCATAAGAAAAATACATTTGCTAGTAATTTATTCTTCATTAAATGGGCAAATGAACTAGGAATTCGTATTAATGGAGCAAATGTATTAAGAAATTTGTTAGAAGAAACGACGGATGATATAAAAGAGAGTATAGATAATTTATATTTTTTGAGATTTTATTTTCAAAAGAAATTGGTGTGTCATAGTTATTCCTTTCTTAGTGTTGCAAAATCTTCACCTTACTACAGAACATTATTGAAAACAAATCGACTGATAGAATGGAGACAATCTCATTTGGCACAATTTACTCCAGATAGTTATATGTCATTAGAAGATAAATTTATTCTCTTTTTTGATTTTATAAAACCAGAGTATAATCATTTATGGGATACTTTTCAGCAAATAGAGCAACATTATATAAATAATATTTATGATTATCAATTAATAGTTGAAAAAGATAGTGTTTTCTATAGGGAATTCTACAATAACACGCTGATTAAGGAAATAGAGTTTGAGATTGATGATATTTATTGGCAAGTATTACAATTATGCAATTATGAAGTTTTATCTGTAGACCAGATAACAAATAAGCTATCTAATAAAAAATCAAAAGGAGGGGAAACTCTGTCGGAAGTAATTCTAAATTTAGAGAAAGAAGGTTTATTGTATTGTAATGATAGTCAAACAGAGATAGTTACAGTTTTGGATATTCATAAAACTATCATTTTGGGGCAATACGGAGCAAATTTAAATTCATCCATACTAATGAGTCATGGAGACCATAATGCTTTATTGGTTAGTTGAATGTGTAATATTAAAAATATAAATATATGTTAATTGAGAAAAGATTTAAAGTATTGGCGTTTCTTTTGTCTTTATGTGTGATTGCAAATGCACAAATCATCACTGGCAAAATCGTCGATTCAAGAAATGAGCCGATAGAGGCCGTCACTATTGTTGTACAGACGATAGATTCAGTTTTTGTTGATGCCACCATTACAGATTCTACAGGTCATTTTTTTATTAAAAGTGCACCTGAAAAATACCGGCTCATTTTGCAACACTTGTTATTTGTTACACAACAAGTTAATGGTCATACACCTAATATTGGAACTCTCATAATGAAAGAACAAGAATATGCTTTAAATGAGGTCGTCATAAAGGGGGAACGTCCACAAGTTAAGATTGAAGATGGAGCTTTAAGCTATGATATTAATAAAATAGCAGAAACAAAGGTAATTAGCAATGCTTATGAATCCATTCTGCAACTTCCAGGAGTAGTGGAACAAAATGGTTCAATAACTTTGGCTGGTACCAATGGAGTTTCTATAATACTTGACGGTAAACCTACAACCATGAGTAATGCACAACTTTATGAGTTACTGAAAAGCACTCCGGTTTCAAGCATTGAAAAAATACAGGTTATGTATAGTGCTCCTGCAAAATTTCATGTCAGAGGTGCCGCAATTAATATTGTGACTCAAAAGAAGAAAACGGAGAATCCATTTCTACAGGGAGAAATTAATAGTTCGTATATTCAGAGGTATTTTACAAATGGTCAGGGGGGAGTCAATCTGTCATATTCTACTCCCAAATTATCCATAGATTTTCTGTATTCACTGTCAGCAATTAAAGGTAAGTCACAACTTGACTTAACGACTTTGCATAAGTTGGATAATAAGATTTATGAAATAGAACAGTACAATAGAGGGACAAAAAAGGATTTTACACATAATATACGTTTGGGAGGAGAATATAATTTTAATAACGAGGATAAACTAAGTTTGGCTTACACGACAGTTTTAAGTCCTGATGGAAAAAATACAGAGAATTCTGTTGGTAGCTTTTCCAATTCTATCAATAGCAAGGTTTTCGAAAATTTCATGCACAATATAAGTATAAATTACTCTTCACACAATAATTACAATGTTGGAGTGGATTATACGCATTATAATTCACTTTTTAATCAGGACTTTCAAGATAATAGAATAGACGGAATGATAAACGATTTCATTTCAGATTCAAAACAAAAGATTGACCGGATAAAAGTATATGCGGATAAAAGCCATGAGTTTGCCAATGATTGGTCATTTAATTATGGAGCGGAATTCATGTATGCAACAGATTATAATATGCAGAAATATAATTCAAGAACTGAAACTGATATGACGGAATTGAACACAGACAGTAACATTAAAGAATATACATATAATGCTTATGCCGGGTTTGATAAAAGTTTCACAGAGACTTTTTCTATGTCATTTTCTGTTATTGGAGAGTATTATAAGTTGGCCAAATATGACAATTGGGCTGTTTATCCTACACTTGATCTTACGTATGTGCCTTCTTCTTCACATATATTACAGCTTTCATTCTCTACTGATAAATCCTATCCAGATTATTGGGATATGCAGGAATCAGTCGGATATTTGAATGGATATACAGAGATTCATGGCAACCCATATTTGAAACCATCAAAAGACTATTCAGCCCAGTTTATATATATATTAAAAAATAAATACCAATTTCTTTTATATTATGATTATGAACCTGATCATTTCGAACAATTAGGCTACCTATCATCAGAGAGGTTAGCCCTGATATATAAAACACTTAATTGGAATTATAAGCAAATGTTTGGATTAAACATAGTGGTTCCTTTTAGTATAAACAATATTCTTGATTCAAGAATAGTTCTGAATGGTTATAACAATCTGTCAAAATGCAATGATTTTTATGATTTATCTTTTAAACGAGACAAGTGGACGCTATATTCACGTTTGGATAACACTATCAATATTTCCTCCAATCCAAATATTAAATTAGAATTGGCAGCCATGTATATGACTCCTTCTATCCAAGGTGTTTATGATTTAGGTAGAGTATGGAGTCTGGATGCAGGTCTGAAATGGAAATTCGCAAAAGACAAGGCAGAAATTCTTGTAAAGGGTACAGATCTGTTTAATAGTGCTATGCCTGATGTGAAAACTAGATATAAAAGCCAGTATATGGATATGCTTCTGATGCCTGATAGCCGTACATTAACAGTTTCTTTCAGATATAAATTCGGAGGTTATAAAGAGAAGAAGTTCAAAGAAGTGGATACTTCAAGATTTGGGCAAAAATAATGTGTTTATAAATTTGAGAGAACTTTATAAAAAAGATTAGAAATATGCCTCAATTCCCACTATATTTCCAACACGATGCTATGCAATGTGGCATAGCTTGCTTGCAAATGATATGTAAGTATTATGGTAAAGAATATACTCTTTCCCAACTTTCTGATATATGCTTTGCTACCAATGAAGGTATATCTCTATTAGGCATAAGCCAAGCTGCCGAAAAATTAGGGTTACATACTATTTGCGGGCGTGCAACAACTGGGCAATTGGAAGAAATAGATTTACCATCAATTATCTTCTGGAATCAGAATCATTTTGTAGTACTCTATAAAATAAATAGAAAAAAGAAAGGAAATTTCTATTATATAGCAGATCCTGGCAAAGGAAGGATTATATATACAGAAGAAGAATTTAAGAAAGGATGGCTGAATATTCAATTGCAAAGAATGGAAAAAGGTATAGTAATGTATTTTAAGCCAACAGGGAATTTTATGGAAATAAAATCTCTTAATAATCAAACGCATTCCTTTCGTTTTTTATATGGTTATCTGAATCAATACAGAAAATATCTCATTCAGGTCTTATTGGGGTTATTAGTCGGTTGTATATTGCAACTGATAATGCCTTTTCTTACACAATCTATTGTTGATATTGGTATAAACAATAGGAACATCGGATTTATTTGGCTTGTCCTATTGGGAGAACTTATGATTGTAACTGGACGTACTGCAACAGATTTTATACGCCGGTGGCTGCTATTGCATATTTCCATGCGAATAAATATTTCGTTGGTAAGTGACTTCTTTATCAAATTGCTAAAGTTACCGATGGCATTTTTTGAGACAAAACTCATGGGCGACTTATTACAACGTATTGAAGATCATTCGCGCGTGCAGAATTTCCTTACGGGACAGATTCTGAATGTAGTTTTCACATTTCTAAGTTTCATTATATTCGGTGTTGTCCTGTTTATTTACAATAAGATAATATTCGGTGTTTTTATTATGGGAAGTATTATTTACGGATTATGGATTTCCTCATTCCTACAACGTCGTAAAGTTCTTGACTATGAGATATTTGAACAGCAAGCGATGAACCAAAATAAGACATACCAATTCATTACGTCAATGCAGGAGATAAAGTTACAGGACTGTGAGCAACGCAGGCGGTGGGAATGGGAAGATACTCAAGCTGATTTATTCGGTGTCCAAATGAAATCGCTTAAATTGCAACAGACACAGGAAGCCGGTTCTATATTCATTAACGAGGTAAAGAACATACTAATTACAGTTCTTGCGGCGACTGCAGTGATTAACGGTCAGATAACTCTTGGTACCATGCTTGCTATTCAGTATATCGTAGGACAGCTCAATTCTCCAATAGAGCAGTTTATGTCATTCATTTACTCTTTACAAGATGTGAAGATATCCCTTGAACGAATCAACGAGATTCACGAAGGTAAAAATGAAGAATCTATGGAGAATCAAGCTAAAACATTTACCAGAGAAAAGTCAATCAATATAGAAAGCATTGATTTCAAATATGACCCCCATGCATTGAAGAAAACGCTTGATGGTGTATCATTCAACATTCCGGAAGGTAAAGTGACTGCTATAGTAGGAGCGTCAGGTAGTGGAAAAACCACATTAATCAAACTTATACTTGGTTATTATCCAGTTATGTCTGGTTCTATCACTATAGCTGGGCGAAACATTAATGAATATAACCTCAAATGGTGGAGACGTCATTGTGGAGTGGTTATGCAAGATGGAGTAATATTTTCTGAATCTATTGCAAGAAACATCGCTGTCGATGACGGTGATGTTGATGTAATGCGGCTTGAAAAAGCTGCCCGAATTGCAAATATACATGACTATGTGATGGGACTTCCTCTAAAATATAATACCATAATTGGCAGAGACGGCATAGGTTTAAGCCAAGGGCAAAAGCAGCGTATCCTCATAGCCCGTGCAGTCTATAAGAGTCCAGACTTCATCTTTCTGGATGAAGCCACCAATTCACTTGATGCCAAAAACGAGAGAGCAATTGTGGAGAACCTTGATGAATTTTACAAAGGCCGTACTGTTGTTGTTGTTGCTCATAGGTTATCTACAGTCAAAAGCGCAGACCAGATTATCGTTGTTGATGGAGGAAAAATAGTTGAAACCGGCAATCATGTATCTCTCATCAAAAAGAGAGGCGCATACTTTAATTTGGTCAAGAATCAACTTGAATTAGGAACATAATTGTTGAAGAATGGTATGAAATAGAATTTTGGACTCAATAATGCGTACAATAGATATGATAAACTCAAACAAAAAAAAATCATCTGAAGAAATAGAGTTACGTTCTGAAAAAGTTCGTAATCTTTTAGGAGAAATACCTCCATCCCTTATAAGATGGGGTACAGCAATAATTGTAGCCATATTTTTGATATTACTATTAGTCATCTGCTTTATGCCTTTTCCTTATTCTAATGGAGAAAGTATACTTCAACATATCATTTTCAATAGTAATTAATTAGAGAAAAGTCCGACAGATTGGTTTGCCTTTCTACCATTAATAACCTTGTAAAGCATATTATCTTTAACTCTTGTTTCAAAAAAGTATGCATATTGATTGCTCCTATCTTATGGTAAAATTTAGCTCATGGACAATAAACTTCAAACAAAACTCAATAAGTGTCACTGTCAAAAGTATAAATCATTTCGTCTAAATCAAGATAGACACTTAATACTCTCATTGAATGGATTACAACAGATATAAATATATTTATAATATCCGATCTAAAAAAAGAGTTAACGGGTAAATATATCTGTTATACTGTTTCAACGCATCCATATCCAGCTTCATGTTTTTGTAAGGATTTGAATCGTCTGTATAGAAATAGATGTCTGTTGTCTGGTTAGGTAGTGTAAAATAAACTGTGTCACGCATTATTTTTCTCTATAAAACTCATC
>ERZ835109.2026-NODE-2026-length-14214-cov-3.182711_pt1 | contig 14214 bp, 10 predicted proteins | sample MGYA00519946_ERZ835109 | MGnify/ENA primary metagenome ERZ835109 (study PRJEB31850, sample SAMEA3708771) | human gut metagenome | biome: human gut; feature: human-associated habitat; material: faeces | place: China | collected 2014 ...
CACGTCCTCCGGGTCAATGGCCCCCATGGGGCACAGCCGGGCGCAGGCGCCGCAGTTCGTGCACTTGGTCAGGTCGGTCCGGGGCTTGGCCTTCAGGAACTTGGCAGGCTCGCCGTCGGTGCCTTTGGGGATGTAATACGGGGCCTCCGGGTCTCCGGGAACAGTGACAGGCGCGGGGTTTTCTGTCAAGTTTTTTACCTTGTCGGCGGTTGCAGCCGCAAAGTTTTTCAATTCCTTCCGGTCATCCCAGTCAGGCCGGTCCTCCGCCAGTTTGTCCGTAAAGGCGTGACGGCCCACAAAGGCGCCCCCGGCCACCGTATGGAATCCGTCACCCTCCAAAACCGCACACAGCTCCGCCAAAGCGTTGTCATAGGACCGATTTCCGAAGGTCACAATGGCCGCCGCCAGCGCGCCGTTACCATGAAGGCGGGCCTTGAGGTCCGGCAGGATCTTGTTAGGCAGCTTTCCCGCGTAGGTGGGCGTGCCCACCACCACCAGATCCGTGTCGGCAAACACATAGTCCCGTTCCCGCTCCGCAGGCTTGGTGAACGGCAGCCGCTCCCAAGGGACGCCCAACTGCTCCGCCAGCGTCTCCGCAAAGGTGGCAACGGTTTTTTCCGTATTTCCGGTGGCGCTGAAATACAGGGCGCATACACGTTTGATCTCCATAGTCTCCTCCTTTTGCCAAAACAGGCACCCTTGCGGGTGCCTGTTTGAAATTCACAGGGAAAAATCTTCCTCTTTCAGCCGTTCAGTCTCCAGCGCTGCCGGCCGGGGCGGCACCCGCTTCAAGGGATCGTAGCGGAACGCACCGCAGTGGGACTCCGCCGGCACGATGCCCTTCTTGGCGCAGATGACCTCATGGTCATTGGCACGCCCGCCTCTGGCGCAGTAGCTGCACCGGGGCTCGATCTTCTTGCGAAACAGCATGGTACGCCCCCTCCTTCATTACAGTGTGTAGAGCTTTACAGCCCCATCCTCTGCGGTTGCCTTGATCTGTGTGATGGGCGTCTCATAGCTCTCGATGATACGGGCCGCCATGGGGTCCTCCACATCCTTCTGGATGCACCGCCGCAGATTCCGTGCTCCATAGGCCGCCGAATAGGATTTCTTCACCAGATAGTCCACCAGCGCATCGTCGTAGGTGAAGTGATAGCTCTTCTCCTCCAGCGCCGCCTTCAGCTCCTCCAGCATGATCCCGGCGATGCCCCGGAAGTTCTCCTCCGTCAGCTGGTGGAAATATACGATCTCGTCCACACGGTTGATAAACTCCGGGCGCAGGAACTCCTGCAGGGCCTTCATCACCCGCTCCTTATCCTGATCGTCTGCGCTGCGGCCGAAGCCCACAGCGCCCGCCGCCTTGCCGGACCCGGCATTGGAGGTCATAACAATGACGGTGTTCTCGAAGTTCACCTTCCGCCCGTGGGCATCCGTGACCTCGCCGTCATCCAGAATTTGCAGCAGGATGTTCAGCACATCCGGATGGGCCTTTTCGATCTCGTCGAACAGCACCACGGAGTAGGGCTTGCGCCGGATCTTCTCCGTCAGCTGCCCCGCCTCGTCATAGCCCACATAGCCCGGAGGCGAACCAACCAGCCGAGACACGGAGTGCTTCTCCATAAACTCCGACATATCCAGCCGGATCAGAGAATCCGGTGAATCGAACAGATCGTCTGCCAGCTGCTTCACCAGCTCCGTCTTGCCCACGCCGGTACTGCCCACGAAAATGAAGCTCACCGGCTTGTGCTTGGGGGAGATGCCTACCCGGCTGCGCCGGATGGCCGCCGACACCGCATCCACGGCCTCGTCCTGCCCCACGATATGCTGCTTCAGCCGCACATCCAGCTCCGCCAGACGCTTGAACTCTTCTTCCTTGATCTTGCTGGCGGGGATCTTGGTCCACATCTCGATGACCCGTGCGATGTTCTCCATGGTCACCTGCGGCACACCCTTCTTCTCCAGCTCTGTCAATTCCTCCTGCAGGCGCATCTCCTGACTCCGCAGCTCTGCGATGCGGGCATAGCGCTGATCCAGCTGTTCCTCCGTCACCTCCTCCCCCTCCGGGGCCTCGGCAGACATAAGGGTCTCCCGCTCGAAGGTCACGTTCTCCAGATCCCGCTTCACCTCCATCCGGCGGTTGATGGTGGGATCCTTCAGGTTCAGATCCGAGCAGGCCTCGTCGATGAGGTCAATGGCCTTGTCCGGCAGAAACCGGTCGGTGATATACCGCTCCGACAGCAGCACCGCCTGCCGCAGCACGCCCTCCGGGATGGACACCCCGTGGTACGTCTCATAGTAGTGGGCGATACCCTTGAGGATCTTCAGCGTGTCCTCGATGCTGGGCTCCGCCACCGTCACCGGCTGGAAGCGCCGCTCCAGCGCCGTGTCCTTCTCGATATACTTGCGGTATTCGTTGAAGGTGGTGGCTCCGATGACCTGAATCTCCCCACGGGACAGGGCGGGCTTGAGGATGTTGGCGGCGTTCATGCTGCCCTCGGCGTCGCCCGCGCCGACGATGTTATGCACCTCGTCGATGACGAGAATGATGTTGCCGAGCTTGCGAATTTCCTCAATAAGACCCTTCATGCGGCTCTCGAACTGGCCGCGGAACTGCGTGCCGGCGACGAGCGCGGTGAGGTCAAGGAGATAGACCTCCTTGCTGCGGAGCTTGAAGGGCACCTCACCCGCGGCGATGCGCTGGGCAAGGCCCTCGGCGATGGCCGTCTTGCCGACGCCCGGCTCGCCGATGAGCACAGGGTTGTTCTTGGTTTTACGCGACAGGATGCGGATGACGTTGCGGATCTCCGCATCGCGGCCGATGACGGGGTCAAGCTCCTTGCTGCGGGCGCGCTCGACAAGGTCGGTGCCGTATTTCTTGAGCGCGTCGTAGGTCTCCTCGGGATTGTCCGAGGTCACGGGAGCGGTTTTGACCTTGCTCAGCTCGTCGGTAAAGCGGCTGCGCGTGATGCCGTGGCTCTGGAGCAGCTGCTTGACGTCGCTCGTTCCCTCGGAGAAGATAGCGAGCATCAGGTGCTCGACGGAGATATAATCGTCGTGCAGCTTCTCGGCGGTCTTTTCGGCGAGATTCAGAATTTTGCCGGTCTCCGGTGAGGCGTACACCTCACCGCTGCCGCCAGAGACCTTCGGCAGCCGCCGGATCAGCGTGTCCAGCTCGGAGAGCAGGCCGTCGCAGTCCACGCCCATCTTGCCGAAGAGCGACGCGATGAGTCCGCCATCCTGATCGACAAGGGCATAGAGCAGATGCTCGGGGGTCAGATACTGGTTGCCGTTCTCCTGCGCCATGCTCTGCGCGGTCTTGACGGCGTCCAGCGTTTTCTGGGTATATTTTTCAGCGTTCATATAAATTCACCTCTATTGACAAAACTGCGAATCGCTTAAATCAGAAGCCCGCGGCCCCGCAGGTCGCCGCGGTAGGCCAGCTCCACGTCCTTGGCGCTCAGATCGCCGCTCAGATAGCCCTTGAGCAGGCGGTCGAAGAGCTGCACATAGGCGCTGATGGCGCCGGCGATGTCCTCCGCCGAGCGGGCGTGTCCGCGCGGCATGGCGAGCGGACGGACGAAGCGCCCGTCGTAGAGCGAACAGGCGATCGTGCCGCCGAGCGCCGGCGCGAGACAGACATTCTCGATACGCGCCCACAGACGGAAGAAGTCCGTCAGCGCGGCGATCAGCTCCGCCGACTGCGTGCGGAACACGACGTTGAGCGTGCCCAGCGTATCCTCGCCGCCGCCGAGATCGACCTCATACTTGACCGTCGGACGGTACTTGTAGGCGAGGCTCGATTTGAGCGACATGGACTGCGAGTTCGGCGCGAAAAACGGCACCAGCTCGCGCGAGGGGGAAACGAGAGCCTCGATGGCCTCGAAAATATCGTTGATCCTGCGCTCCGGCGTGGGGACGGAGACGTACTCGGACAGAATGCGGTTTACCAGCGCCGAGCGGTTCGTGCCCAGCCGGTGCGCCAGCGCGTCGACCTCCCGCACCACCTCGTCCGAGAGCGTCAGGCTGTATAGATTCTTTTTCATCATGCGCCTCCTTACTGGGGTTTTCCTTGCTGTACCGTATCATAGCACAGCGAAAACTTTTGTCAATAGATTTATATAAATATTTTAGCGAATTATAGAAATGTTTACACGGAGTTCATTTTCTGCCCTTGTATTTCCAGTCGCGGAAATACAGCAGCGCCTCCAGAATGGACAGCGCCGAGCGAAGCCGTCCAAGGTCGATGCCGGGGTAATGGATGACCAGCGTGTGCTGCGGCGCGGAGCCGGGACGCAGGGCAAAATCCGAGAGGAAGGAGAGCCGCACGCCGCGCCCCTCGGCGTCGGCACGCAGCACATGGTCGGTGCATTTCGTGTCGATCGTCAGAAGGAAATGCAGTCCCGCGTCCTCGCCGGACACCCGGCAGTGCTCGCCGAGCGGGCTTTGCAGAATGGTGTCGATGACCGCGTCGCGCTGCGCGCGGTAGGACTTGCGCATCCGGTTGATGTGCGCTTCAAAATACCCCTCGTCCAAAAAGCGCGCAAGCGTGTGCTGCTCCATCGCCGGCACAGTGGAGGAGTAGAAGCCGAGCTGCGCGCGGTAGCGCTCGGTCAGGCTCTTGGGCAGCACCATATAGCTGATGCGCAGCGAGGGCGCGAGCGTGCGCGAGAAGGTGTTGACGTAGATCACGCGCCCCGCGCGGTCGATGCTTTGCAGCGTGGGGATGGGGCGCAGCGTGAAGCGGAACTCGCTGTCGTAATCGTCCTCGATGATATAGCGGCCCTCCCGCGCCTCCGCCCAGCGCAGCAGGCTCTGGCGGCGGCCGATGGGCGTCACCGCGCCGGTGGGGAATTGGTGGTTCGGCGAGGTGTGCAGGATCTGTGCGCCGCTCATTTCCAGAGATCTCAGGCTCACGCCGCCCTCATCCACAAGCACGGGCGAAGTCCTTGCGCCGCCGAGCGCGTAGATGCGCGCGGCCTTGGAGTAGCCGGGGTCCTCCACGCCGTAGACGGCCTCGCGCCCGAGCAGCTGGACGATGAGGTTATAGAGGTACTCCGTGCCCGCGCCGACGACGATCTGCTCCGGCGCGGCGGAGATGCCGCGGAAGCGGTAGAGATGCTGCGCGATGGCCCTGCGTAGCGCGTCCGCGCCGTTCGGCGGCGTGGCGCGCAGCAGCGCCTCGCCCTCCTCGCTCAGCACGCGGCGCATGAGCTTTGCCCACACGGAAAAGGGAAAGTCCTCCGTCCCGCTGCCGCCGGAGCTGAGATCGAGCAGCCACGAGCGCTGCGGCTGCGGCGCGCTCCGGGCCGGGGCGCGCCCGGGCGCGGCGGGGTGCCGCTCCACGTCGGCGACGTAGTAGCCGCGCTTCTCGCGCGTGTAGAGATAGCCCTCCGCCTCGAGCTGGGCATAGGCGTTCTGCACCGTGATGACCGCCGTTTGCAGATGGCTTGCAAGCGAGCGCTTGCTCGGCAGCTTTTCGCCCGCCGTCAGGCGGCCCGCGAGAATGTCCTCACGGATGCAGCGGTAAAGATAATCGTAGCGCGCGAGCTTGCCGCGCCGGTCAAGATCGTAAGTGAGCATGGGCGTCTCCAATCTGATTCTATGAAAATATATTGATTTGATGCTTTTATTAAGTCCAATTCTGATTAAAATACAGACCAAGCAGAAATGCAAGACTTTTTTGGAGATGATTTTCATGACGGATATGAAATTGCGTAAGCTGGTCCTCGCGGCGCTGTTCGCCGCCCTCTGCACCGTGATGACGATGGTCATCCAGGTGCCCTCGCCCATGCAGGGCTACGTCAACCTCGGCGACTGCGCCGTGCTGCTCTCGGCGTGGGTGCTGGGGCCGTGGTACGGCGGCGCGGCGGCGGGCCTCGGCTCGATGCTCGCCGACCTGCTGAGCTATCCGCACTATGCCCCCGGCACGCTCGTCATCAAGTTCACGATGGCGGTCGCCGCGGCGTATATTTTTGAGGCCATGCGGGAGCGCAGCGGCAAGCTGGCGGCGCAGCTCATCGGCGGCGCGGCGGCGGAGATCATCATGGTCCTCGGCTACTTCGGCTATGCGAGCCTGTGGCTCGGCAAGGGTCTGGCCGCGGCGGCGTCCATTCCCGGCAACCTCGTGCAGGGCGTGTTCGGCATTGCCGCCGGCATCGCGGTCTACGCGGTGCTCGACCGCAGCCACGTTCTCGCCCGCGCCTGATTTTGGATTGCATTGCGGCCTTGTTCATGGTATCCTGTTGAGGAAACATAGATCCCCTTGCAGGAGGTCCGCCATGAAGATCAAGGTCGTGGATATGCCCTACGAGCAGGCGCTCGCGCAGCCGAGAGAAAAGCACACGCCGCCGCGCCGTCCGTCCATGCTGTTCCGCACGCTCCTGCGCGCGCTGTCCGCGCCTGACCTGCGCGCGACGCATTTTCGCTGTGACCGCGTGGGTATGGAGCGGCTCGGCCCCGACGAGCCCTGTCTCGTTCTGATGAATCACTCCTGCTTTTTGGACCTGAAGATCGCTGCGGCGGTGCTCTATCCGCGCCCTTTCAACATCGTCTGCACGTCGGACGGCTTTGTGGGCAAGGCGGGACTGATGCGCGCGCTCGGCTGCATTCCCACGCGGAAGTTTCAGCCGGACACCGCGCTCGTGCGCGATATGCTCTACGCGGTGAAGAAGCTCAAAAGCTCCATCCTCCTCTATCCCGAGGCGAGCTACAGCTTCGACGGCACGGCCACGCCGCTGCCGGAGAGCCTCGGCAAGTGCGTCAAGGCGCTCGGCGTGCCGGTCGTGCTGCTGCGTACCTGCGGCGCGTTCGCGCGCGACCCGCTCTACAACGGACTGCAGAACCGCAGGGTCAATGTCTCCGCGGAACTGCGCTATCTGCTCTCGCCCGAGGAGGCCGCGGAAAAGAGCGCGGACGAGATCAACGCGCTGCTCGCGGATGAATTTTCCTTTGATAACTTCCGCTGGCAGCAGGAAAACAGCGTCGTCGTGAACGAGCCGTTCCGCGCCGACGGTCTCAACCGCGTGCTCTACAAATGCCCGCACTGCGGCACCGAGGGCGAAACGGAGGGCCGCGGCACGGAGCTTATCTGCCGCGACTGCGGCGTGCGCTACCGCCTGACGGAGCTGGGCGCGCTCGAATGTGAGAACGCCGAGGCGAAATTCACCCATGTTCCCGACTGGTATGCGTGGGAACGCGCGTGCGTGCGCGAGGAGCTGGAGCAGGGCAGCTATCTGCTCGACGCTCCGGTGAGCATCTGCGTGATGGTCAACTTCCGGCAGATCTGCCGCGTCGGCGAGGGCCGCCTGCGCCACGATACGAACGGCTTCCGCCTCACGGGCTGCGGCGGAAAATTGGACTTCACGCAGAAGCCCGAGACCAGCTACAGTCTCTACGCTGACTACTTCTGGTATGAGCTGGGCGACATGATCTGCATCGGCGACCGCGACGTGCTCTACTACTGCTTCCCGCAGGGGAAGGGCGATGTGGTCGCCAAGACGCGGCTCGCCGCCGAGGAGCTCTACAAGCTCAAACGCGCCGAAAGGGCCGCGAAAAACGGCTGATGCAACCGTCCGTTGCGCAAATCCCGAGAGCTTTTCTTGCCTGCCACCGCAGAATGCGCTACGATGAGGACAGAAAACAGAAAGGAGAGCGGCGGTGAGCTTTCAGGAAAATCTGATCCGTGCGCGCAAGGCGCGCGGTATGACGCAGGAGGAGCTGGCGGCAAGGCTGAGCATCTCGCGGCAGGCGGTGAGCAAGTGGGAAACGGGGGAGTCGCTCCCCGACCTCTATAAGCTCGCGGCGCTCGCCGACGAGCTGGGCGTGAGCACGGACGAGCTGTGCGGCCGCGAGCCGGCTGCTTTGTGCGGCGAGGTACCCGCAACGGCTTTCGCGGGGGATGCTGCCGAGAGAGAAGCCTTTGCGGAGGAGATCCGGAGGATCGCAAAGCAGAACAGATCTCTGCGCTACGTCGTAGGCATACTGGTGCTGATTTGCGGCGTGCTGACCATGCTGTCGGGATACCGTTCACTCCAAAACAGCAAGGCACCGAGCAATGAAATAACGACGCCCGCACCCCTGCCGGACACGATCACCATCAGCGGTCTGACGCTCGACATCGATGGTATTGCGTTGGTATTCCGCTTCGTCCCCAGCGTCAGCGGCGAGGGCTACGAGTGGTCGGCGAGCTGCGCGCCGGACAACAACGGTCTGATCTCCGTTGAAACGACGACAGACGGCGGCATCTGCACCGTGCGGCTTTTGAATGTTCCGCGGTACGGCGGCGTTACGCTTTCCGCCACCGTGACGAACGGGGCGGAGAGCCGCAGCGTCTGTCTTGCCACGGACATCCGCGTCGGGGAAAACAGCATCTCCTGGGACCCTCAGGTGTAGCGCCCCGACAGACAATCAAACAGACCATGCCGGACGGCTGCCCTTCGGGGCAGCTGTTTTTTCGGCTCCGCACCACCGCACGGCCTCGCGCATACCCTGACAAAGGGAGAGGAAGTGGCCCCGATGCGGATGACACTTGACGCGCTGCCGGTCGGCGCGAGCGCCGTAGTGACGGCGCTGCGCTCCACCGGTGCACAGCGCCGCCGGATGCTCGACCTCGGCTTCGTGCCGGGCTCGTGCGTCCGCGCCCTGCACGTTTCCCCGTGGAGCGACCCGGTCGCCTACGGTGTGCGCGGCGCGGTCATCGCGCTGCGGCGCGAGGACGCGGGCGGCGTGCAGATCGAAATGCTTTGATTTTTCAGGAGGGATCGCCCCATGCCGAACGAGGCGCATATCATTGCTCTGGCGGGAAACCCGAACGTGGGAAAATCCACCGTGTTCAACGCCCTCACCGGGCTGCGGCAGCACACGGGCAACTGGCCGGGGAAAACCGTCGCCGCGGCGCGCGGCGATCTTACATACGGCGGCGAGCGCTTCACGCTCGTCGATCTGCCGGGGACGTACTCGCTGTTTCCCAACTCCGCCGAGGAGGAGATCGCGCGGGACTATCTCTGCTCCGGCGAGGCGGAGGCCGTGCTCATTTTGACGGATGCGACCTGTCTGGAGCGCAGCCTGAACCTTGTGCTGCAAACCCTCGAGGCGGCGGATGTTCCTGCGGTCGTGTGCGTGAATCTGTTGGACGAAGCGGCAAAGAAGGGCATCGTGCTCGACCTGCCCGCGCTCTCCCGCGCGCTCGGCGTGCCGGTCGTCGGCACGGCAGCGAGCTGCGGAGAGGGGCTGGACGAACTGCACGCGGCGCTGGCCGCCGCCGTCCGCGAAAAGCCTCGGCGGAGAGAGACGGCGGTCGAATATCCCCGCGCGGTCGAGCGCGCGGTGCGCGTGCTGGAGCCGGCACTCGCGCCGTTCGCGCGGGAGCAGAGCCGATTCTACGCGCTGCGGCTGCTGGAGGACGACGCTCTGTTCTTCGCCCGCTTCGGCGCCGATCTGCCCGCTTTGGCGGCGGAGCGCATCGGGGAGGTCTGCGTCCGCGCCCGCGCCGAGCTGGGGGAGCTGACCGGCGACGCCCTGCGCGACGCGCTGGTGGGTGCGCTCTCCGCCCGCGCCACGGAGCTGGTGCGGCTGTGCGAGCGGCGGGACGAGACCGCCGCGCAGCGGCGTGACCGGCGGCTCGACCGCCTGCTTACCTCCCGCGCGACGGGCATCCCCGTAATGCTTGCGCTCTTCGGGACGATCTTATGGCTGACGGTCGAGGGCGCGAATGTGCCGTCACAGCTGCTCTCGCGGGCGCTGTTCTCGGCGCAGGAGCCGCTGCGGGAGCTTCTCACCTTCCTGCCGCCGTTCTGGCGCGGCGCGCTGGTGGACGGAATGTACCGCACGCTTGCGTGGGTCGTATCGGTAATGCTGCCGCCGATGGCGATCTTCTTCCCGCTCTTTACGCTGCTCGAGGACGTGGGCTATCTGCCGCGCGTGGCGTTCGTGCTCGACCGCTGCTTCGCCCGCGCCGGGGCGCACGGGCGGCAGAGCCTGACGATGTGCATGGGTCTCGGCTGCAACGCCTGCGGCGTGACGGGCTGCCGCATCATTGACTCGCCGCGCGAGCGGCTCATCGCGATGCTGACGAACAGCCTTGTGCCGTGCAACGGGCGCTTTCCGCTGCTCATCACGCTTTTGACCGCGTTCCTTTCCGGAGAAGCCATGCTCGGTGCAAGCGCCGGACTGCTCGCGGCGCTGGTGCTCTCCGTGTGCGTGACGCTGCTCGTCTCACGCCTGCTGTCCGCCACGCTGCTGCGGGGAGAAAGCTCCGCCTTCTCCCTCGAGCTGCCGCCCTACCGCCGTCCGCGCGTGGGGCAGGTGCTGGTGCGCTCGCTTCTGGACCGGACGGTGTTCGTTCTCGGCCGCGCGGTGACGGTCGCCGCGCCCGCGGGCCTGCTCATCTATCTGCTGGGGAACTGCACCGTGGGCGGCACGACGCTGCTCGCGCACGGCGCGGCGGCGCTCGATCCGCTGGGGCGCGCGCTGGGGCTGGACGGCATGATCCTGCTTGCCTTTCTGCTCGGCTTTCCGGCGAATGAGATCGTGCTGCCGATCCTGCTCATGGGCTACTCCTCGGCGGGAACGCTGGTGGACGGCGCGTCGCTCGCGGAGCTCAAGACCATGCTGCTGGCGAACGGCTGGACGGGAATGACCGCGCTGTGTATGCTGCTCTTCTCGCTGTTCCACTTCCCCTGCGGCACGACCACGCTCACGCTCGCGCGGGAATCGAAGAGCCTGAAATGGACGCTCGTCGGCGTCGCGCTGCCAACGGCGGTGGGCATGACGGTCTGCTTTGCCGTGCATCTGGCGGCGATATGGCTGAAAATATGAATACAAAATGTGTTATCGCCTATGAATTATACGATTTGTCGCCGAAAATCGACAAAAAGAGACGCGAGCCGTCGGCTCGCGCCTCTTTTTCCTTATGCGGTCACGGCTCACGAACGGTGCCGCCGGAGATGGTGACCTTGCCGTTTTCGGCGGTCAGACCCGCTTCTCCGCCGGGAACGATGACGGTGCCGCCGGTGATGACGATGTCACCCTCACCGAGCCACAGCCCGTGCCCGAACGAGACGGTGCCGCCGGAGATATGCACCTCGCCGCGGTCGATGCTCGCGTCGCCCGCAAGCGTCAGCTCGCCGCCGGTGACTCCGAGCGCGGCATTTTGCAGCCAGAATTCACCGTCCGCCGTAAGGCTGCCGCTCTCCACGAGCAGCGTGCCCTTCTCCTCGGCATTGCTGCCCATGTGCAGCGCGCCGCAGCGGACGTCCGTGCCGTCCTGCACGGCGAGGAGGGGCGCACGGACGCTGCCCCATGCCCAAACGTTCAGCTCGCCCGCGGCGAGCGAACCGCCGCCCGTGAAGAGCAGACCCGTGCCGCCGAGAGTCCCGTCGACTACGTTTTCACCGAGGACACGCAGGTGCGCTCCGCCCCACGGCAGCAGCTCGGGCGCGTGAGCGTTCTCCAGCGTCAGCGTACCGGCGAACCAATCGTTTTCATAAGGGTTTTCGGCGTTCAGCGCATCCCACACCGCGCTGGGGACCGTGCCCGCCCAATCCGGGCTGTAGTCCGTCGGGTAATAGCCCGCGCCATAAACGCCGCGATAGGCGGAGCCATCCGCGCCGTCCCACAGGACAGCGCCATAGTCGTTGACCGCCGCGCCGGAAAAGCTCTGCGCGGAAAAAACGCCCGCGCCGCCCTCGACGGTCGAGCCCTCGGCAAGACCGCCCGCAAGGTGCGCCGTGCCGCCGGAGAGGATGAATTCCGCCTTCTGCTCGGCTGCGCCGAGGAGCGTCGTGCCGCCGCGGAACACCGCGCGCTTCAGCTCCTGCACGGAGCCCTGCACGCTGAGCGTGCCGCCGGCGTTGACGAGCATACCGTTGCTGAGCCAGAGCATATCGGTGCAGAGCGTGCCGCCGAGCACGGCGAGCGCGGGCACGTCGACTGTATTCGGAGCGGCGAGGCGAATGTCGCCGCAGCGCAGGGTCACATCACCGTCAAGCACCAGCGAGGGAATGGGGAGGTCCCCACCGCCGCAGTCGAGGGCGGCGGCATTGGAGACCGTCAGCGTACCGTCGCCGGTGACGAGCAAGCAGTCAAAGCCCTCAAAGCAGGCATACTCCGTGCCGCCGCCATCCACGGTGCAGTCGCCGGAGATGTTCAGACGGAGGATGCCGCCGTCCGGCGCGGTGAGGTTCGGGAGGGTGCAGTCCGCCGCGGAGACGGTGAAGGCGTGGTACAGCTCGCCGTTCCACGCGAGCTGACCGTAGGAGCCCTCCTGCTTCGCCCTGCCGCCGGAGAAATCGGCAAGCGTGACGCCCTCATCGGCAAGCTTGCCCTCCTGAATGAGATCGGTGTACGTTCCGTCCGGCAGGCGGACGGCGAGGTAATCGCACGCGCCCTCGTCGGCACGGGAGGCAAGCGGAAGCTTGCTGTTCTTGTCCGCCGCACCGGAGGTCTCGGCGAGGTCGAACCACAGGCGGCAGACCTCGGGCAGATCCTCGGCGCGCAGCCCCTCCTCGACCAGGATCTCGTCGTTCGGCGTCGGCAGTGTCACGGCGGCGCCCGGCGTAGCGGGCGTGCCGCAGGCGGTGAGCAGGAGCAGCAGGGACAGGAGCAGCGCGGACAGCTTTTTCATGGCGGCGTCCTCCAAAATGCGTTTTCGGGGCGATCCTTACTTCATCAGCTCTGCGACCAGATCGGTGTATTCGCTCGGGTCCTCAAGCGGCAGGCCCGCGATGAGAAGCGCCTGATCGTAGAGGATCTTCGCGTACAGCTCCGCCTTGGCGCGGTCGGAGGTCATGGCGGCCTCCATCGCCTGCACAGCGGGATGGTCGGTGTTCAGCTCCAGAATGCGGTCGGCCTTGACGGGCGTGGGCATCTGGAAGTTTTTGAAGTATTTCTCCATCTCGAAGCTCAGGCCCTCGCCCGCAGTCATGCACACGGGATGCGTCTTGAGGCGGCGGGAAGCGCGGGCTTCCTTGATCTTATCGCCGAGCGTCTCTTTGACGAACTGCATCAGCTCCGGCTTTTCGTCGAGGACCTTTTCCTCCTCGTTACCGAGGTCCAGCTCGCCGTCGACGATGGAGCGGAACTCCTTGTCAGCATACTTGCCCAGCATTTGCAGAACAAATTCGTCCGTTTCACCGGTGAGGTAGAGGATCTCGTAGTTCTTGTCCTTCAGCAGCTCGGTCTGCGGCAGGTGGTCGATGGCGGAGACGTTCTCGCCCGCAGCGTAGTAGATGTACTTCTGGCTCTCCGGCATCCGGTCGACGTACTCGCGCAGGGTGACGAGCTTCTTCTCCGTCGAGGAGTAGAAGAGCAGCAGATCCTGCAGCGCCTCCTTGCGGCTCAGCCCGTCCGGCCCGGCAATGCCGAAGCCGATGGCGCGGCCGAAGTTTTCGTAGAATTTTTCGTAGCCCTCGCGGTCGTCGCGCAGCAGCTTTTCAAGATCGGCGCGGAGCTTCTTCTCCAGGCTGTTCCCGATGACCTTGAGCTGACGGTCGTGCTGCAGCAGCTCGCGCGAGATGTTCAGGCTCAGGTCGGGGGAGTCCACCACGCCGCGCACGAAGCGCAGATAATCCGGCAGCAGCGCGTCGCAGTGATCCATGATCATCACGCCCGCGGAGTAGAGCTGCAAGCCCTTTTCATAGCCCTCGCTGTAGAAGTCCATCGGCCGCTGCGAGGGAATGAACAGCAGCGCCTTATAGGTCACGGCGCCCTCAACGCTCGCGGTGATGACGCGCTGCGGCTTGTCGAAGGCATGAGCGATGGACTGGTAGAACTTCTCGTACTCCTCGTCCGTCACCTCGCCGCGCGGACGCTGCCAGAGCGGCACCATGGAGTTGACCGTCGTCATCTCGTCCACATACTCGTACTCGGGCTTTTCGGGGTGTTCCATCGCGTCGATGAGCTTCTCCGTACCGAAGACATTGACGTTGAGATGGTGAGCGCCCTGAGCGAAGTAGCCGTCCATCACGTTGACGAGATTGTCCGCGCGTTCGTCAAGCGAGTGGCCGAGCGCGTCGGGGCTGATCGTCTGGGTGTTGGAAATGCCGTCAAGCGCATACTCGTAGGGGAGCTTTGCTACGGAATTGAGCGAGGCGAGCAGACCGCTCTGCTCTGCGCCGTAGCTTGGGTTGGCGCCGGGCGCAAGCGGCGCGCCGGCTTTGCGGCCGTCGGGGAGCGATCCTGTAGCTTTGCCGTACACCACGTTGGACGTGATCGTGA
>ERZ835109.2038-NODE-2038-length-14149-cov-10.755073_pt1 | contig 14149 bp, 11 predicted proteins | sample MGYA00519946_ERZ835109 | MGnify/ENA primary metagenome ERZ835109 (study PRJEB31850, sample SAMEA3708771) | human gut metagenome | biome: human gut; feature: human-associated habitat; material: faeces | place: China | collected 2014 ...
CTATCTGGAGCACAAGCGCGGCGTCAAAGTGATGGCGAGCCATCGTACGGTGAGTGTCGAGCTCGCCAACGATGAGGACTGCAGCTATCTGGACCTTGGCAAGTACAACTGCGTCGCCGTTATGGAGAGCCAGTCGTACACCTCGGACGGCATCTTGTTCGAGGTCACGCATGCCCGCACACACCCCGAGATCTTCCATTACCGCGTCAATTCCAAGCGATAGCCGGCTAGCTCGCAGCCTGACGAGACTCATGCCCTCAAAGCGAAAACGCCCGGTCAAACCGACGATGCATCGGCTTGATCGGGCGTTTTCTCTGCATTCGATAACAAATAATTGTTTATACAAAACTTGTCAAGTATCAAGTCGAAATTACCGTTCACCGAAGTTTTTCTACCGCTCTAGTAATACTTGTTCAAACAACTAGCCAAATAGCGTATTGTACAAATCAGCAAAAGGGGCAAAGTCCCCGAGCCAATCTCCGAAGGCGGCGGCAAAGGGTGCCGCCACGGTGTGAAAGGGTGGATTGTAATGAAGAACGAAATGAGCAGAAGGCAGTTCCTGGGCTTTGCTGGTTCCGCGGCTGCGGTTCTTGGTCTGGGTCTCGTGGGCTGCGGTGGTTCTGCCGGCTCCGGCTCCTCTGCTTCTGGTGACGCTGCCGAGGTCTACTTCCTCCAGTTCAAGCCCGAGGTCGACAAGGAGTGGAAGGAGATCGCCAAGGCGTACAAGAAGGAGAAGGGCGTCGAGGTCAAGATCGTGACCGCCGCCTCCAACACCTACGAGGAGAAGCTCAAGTCCGAGATGTCCAAGAGCTCCGCTCCGACGCTGTTCCAGGTCAACGGCCCCACCGGCCTTAAGAACTGGAAGGACTACTGCGCCGATCTTTCCGACACCAAGCTCCGCGGCGAGCTCATCGACGACTCCCTGGCGCTGCAGTCCGACGGCAAGGATCTGGGTATCGACTGGGTTCAGGAGAGCTACGGCATCATTTACAACAAGGAGCTCCTCGAGAAGGCCGGCTACAAGGCCGAGGACATCAACTCCTTCGACAAGCTGAAGGCTTGCGCCGATGACATCCAGGCCCGCAAGGACGAGCTCGGCGTTGACGGTGCCTTCACTTCCGCCGGTATGGATGACTCCTCCAGCTGGCGCTACACCACGCACCTCGCCAACCTCCCGCTCTACTACGAGTTCGAGAAGGAGCACAATCAGGAGGACGACGAGATCAAGGGCGAGTATCTCGACAACTTTAAGCAGATCTTCGACCTGTACATCACCGACTCCACCTGCGACCCCAAGCTGCTGGCTTCCAAGACCGGCAACGACGCTGTGGCTGAGTTCGTGGGCAAGAAGGCCGTCTTCTACCAGAACGGCACCTGGGCCTACAGCGATGTGAAGGATCTGGGCGACGACAATCTGGGTATGCTGCCCATCTACATCGGCGCTGAGGGCGAGGAGAACCAGGGCCTGTGCACCGGCTCCGAGAACTTCTGGTGCGTCAACAACACCTCCTCCGATGAGGACATCCAGGCTACTCTGGACTTCCTGAACTGGTGTGTCACCTCCGACGAGGGCACTTCCGCTATGGCCGATAACATGGGCTTCGTCATTCCCTTCAAGGCCGCCAAGGACTCCACCAACCCCCTCATCGCCATCGCCAACGATTACGTTGCCGCCGGCAAGACCAGCGTTGACTGGTGCTTCTCCACCATGCCTTCCGAGGAGTGGAAGAACGGCGTCGGCTCTGCACTGACCGCTTACGCAGCAGGCACCGGCAGCTGGGACGATGTGGTCACCGCCTTTGTGGACGGCTGGGCCAAGGAGTACAAGCTGGCCAACGGCTAAGCGCTCTCCTTCTTCCGCAATAGCTGGATAACGGGGAGGCGGGCGAACGCATCGCCCGCCTCCCCTTCTTTTTCAGGAGGTATATCATGCAAAAGGCCATCAGTAAATATTGGCCGGTGTTCGTACTGCCCACCCTGCTGGCGTTCATCATCGGCTTCATCTGGCCCTTCATCTGGGGCATCTATCTTTCCTTCCAGCGTTTCACCACCGTGAGCAAAACCACCTTCGTGGGCCTGCAGAACTACATCAGCGTCTTCTCGGACGAGACCTTCCTCCACGCCTTCAGCTTCACGGCGGCGTTCACCGTGGTGTCCACCGTCCTCATCAATGTCTGCGCCTTCGCCATCGCGCTGGTGCTCACCCGCGGCATCCGCGGCACCAACCTCTTCCGCACCGTCTACTTCATGCCGAACCTCATCGGCGGCATCCTGCTGGGCTACATCTGGCAGATCCTGCTCAACGGTGTGCTGGCCAACCTGCAGAGGCCTCTGCTGGCGCTGGACGCCAAGGCCGGTTTCGTTGGTCTGGTCATCCTGATGTGCTGGCAGCAGATCGGCTATATGATGATCATCTACGTCGCGGGTCTGCAGAGCGTCCCCGGCGACCTCATCGAGGCTGCGAAGATCGACGGCGCAAACGACCGTGAGATCCTGTTCAAGATCAAGATCCCGATGGTCATGCCCAGCGTCACCATCTGCACCTTCCTCACCCTGACTAACAGCTTCAAGCTGTTCGACCAGAACGTGGCCCTGACCGCCGGTGAGCCTGCCAACGCCAGTGAGATGCTGGCCCTGAACATCTACAACACCTTCTATGGCCGCTCTGGTGCTCAGTGGAAGGGCATCGGTCAGGCAAAGGCCGTGGTGTTCTTCCTCATCGTCGTGATCATCTCGCTCATCCAGCTCAAGTTTACCCGCTCCAAGGAGGTGCAGCAGTAATGCCGAAAGATAAAAAAATGTGGGACAACATCCTCACTGTCATCATGAGCCTGCTGTGCCTGCTCTGGATCTACCCCATCGTCCTGATCTTGCTGAACAGCCTGAAAATGGAAGGCACCTTCACCACTTCCACCGTCTTCAAGCTGCCCACTGCAGAGACCTTCGCGGGCCTTAGCAACTACATCTACGGCGTCACCAAGATGGGCTTTCTGTCCAGCCTTGGCTACAGCCTCGTCATCACCGTGTCCAGCGTGGCCCTCATCCTGCTGTGCTGCTCCATGACCGGCTGGTACCTCACCCGCGTGAACAACAAGCTGAGCAAGTTCATGAATCTGCTCATCGTCTTCTCCATGGTCGTCCCCTTCCAGATGGTCATGTTCACCCTGTCCAAGACCGCCGACACCCTCAAGCTGAACACCCCCTGGAACATCTGCATCATCTATCTGGGCTTCGGTGCCGGTCTGGCCGTGTTCATGTTCACCGGCTTCATGAAGAGCGTCCCCATCGAGATCGAAGAGGCTGCCATGATCGACGGCTGCAACCCGATCCAGATCTTCTTCAAGATCGTCTTCCCCATCCTCAAGCCCACCATGATCTCCACCGCCATCCTTGAGACGATGTGGGTCTGGAACGACTACCTGCTGCCCACGCTGGTGCTGGACATCAAGAAGTACCGCACCATTCCCATGGCCATCCAGTATTTCCGCGGCGGCTATGGCCGCGTCGAGCTGGCCCCCATGATGGCCTGCATCATCATCGCCATCATCCCCATCATCATCCTTTACATGACCTGCCAGAAGTACATCATTGAGGGTGTCGTGGCAGGCGCTGTCAAGGGTTAAAACAAGGAGGTTCCAGCCATGCGTGCAAGCGGCATTCTGATGCCCGTCTTCAGCCTGCCGGGTCCTTACGGCATCGGCACGCTGGGAAATGAAGCCTTTGCCTTCGTCGATTTCCTTGCGGCTGCAAAGCAGACCTACTGGCAGATACTCCCCATCGGCCCTACGGGCTACGGGGACAGCCCCTACCAGAGCTTTTCTGCCTTTGCCGGCAACCCTTACTTTATCGATTTCCGTCTGTTGGCTGCGGACGGCCTCCTCACCGAGGCTGAGCTGCCCGCGCCCCAGCCGGTGGGGCCCGTCGATTACGGTGCGCTCTACCAGCAGCGGCCCGTGGTGCTCCATAAAGCGGCTGACCGCCTGCTGGCTTCCCCCACTCCGGCCTATGAGGCTTTCTGTGAGGCCCAGAGCAGCTGGCTCGAGGACTATGCCCTCTTCATGGCCGTTAAGGCCGAGCAGGAGCAGGCCGGTCTCTCCGACTGGCCCGACGACCTGCGCACCCGGGAGCCTGCGGCCCTCGCCGCTGCCAAGGAGCGGCTGGCCAATGAGGTGGACTACTACAAGGCCGTGCAGTTCTTCTTCTACACCCAGTGGAACGCCCTCAAGACCTACGCCAACAGCCACGGCATCCAGCTGGTGGGCGACATCCCCATCTACGTCAGCCCCGATTCCAGCGACCTCTGGACCCGCCCGGAGCTGTTCCAGACCGACGGCGCCGTCCACCTGACCAGCGTTGCCGGATGTCCGCCCGACGCCTTTGCCGCCGACGGTCAGCTCTGGGGCAACCCGCTCTACGACTGGCCCCGCCACGAGGCCGAAGACTTCCGCTGGTGGAAGCAGCGCATCAAACACGCCACTTCCATCTACGACGTCGTCCGCATCGACCATTTCCGGGGCTTCGAGAGCTACTACTCCATCCCCGCCGGGAACAAGACCGCTGCGGGCGGTCACTGGGAGAAAGGCCCTGACCGCGCCTTCATCGACGCCATGCACAAGGCTCTGGGCGAGGGCGGCATCATCGCCGAGGATCTGGGCTATCTGACCCCCGAGGTCAAGGCCATGCTGGCCGCAAGCGGCTACCCGGGCATGAAGATCATGCAGTTCGCCTTCGACAGCCGCGAGCCGGGCAACTACCTGCCCTACACCTACCCCCGCAACAGTGTGGTCTACACCGGCACCCACGACAACGTGACCACCGAGGGCTGGCGTCAGAGCGCCAGCGCCGAGGATGTGGCCTATGCCTGCCGCTACCTGCGCTGCGCACCTGAAGACCTCACTGAGTCCATGATATGCGCCTGCCTTTCCTGCGTGTCGGACATGGCTGTCATCCCGCTGGCCGACTGGCTCCATCTGGACGCTGAGGCCCGCATCAACACCCCCAGCACCCAGGGTGCCAACTGGCAGTGGCGGCTCACCCAGCCGCTCACCCCGGCCCTCAGCGCTCACATCGCTGAGCTGACCGCGCTGTACCACCGTGTGCCGGGCGAAGAACTTTAAGCTTTCCCCCATTTTTCTCCGATTCATCCTGATAGCAGCAGCGCCCTGCCTGCCGTCCCCTCACCGGACAGCAGCCGGGGCGCTGCTGTTTTCGCGTTTTTCTTCAAATTTCACACAACATTTTTTCGGAGCCTCCGGCCCGCTTTGCTCTTTATATTTTATCGTTTTTTCGTTTGTTTCTCCCGGATTTTCCGTTTTGGAGCCCCAAATCCCGTTCCAATTATGTTTTTTCGCTCTCTTGTTGTTTTTGGGCAATTATGCTATAATTCAGGTAACTTAGTCCCCGTCTGTGGACGGAGCACATGTGCGAAAGGAGCATTCCCACTATGGAACTTACATATCAGAGTCCGCTGATGCCGGCTTCCTACACTGCCATCTCTGCTGACGAAATGACCTATATTGATGGCGGTGCCATCCAGATAGGCTCTTATCTCATCGAATTCCATCCCGAGGCCCTGCTTCAGTCTGTGGTCAACTTCACGATCAACTTTAGCCAGCTGATGGGCAAAGCCGCCCTCGGCGCAGCCGTTGGCGGCCTCATCCTGATGCACAAGGATGGTCTGACTCTGTCCCAGTCGGTCTCCTATTACTGGGATGGCCAGAACAAGGCCGGAAAAGCTGCCACTGTGGCGGTCGGCGCTCTCGCTGGCTGGTACGGCGCAATGCAGGCTATCCAGATCTATAACACGATCAAGTCCATCTTCATCGAGCTCAAGAATGCTTACGCCCAGACCAAGGCAAATATTGCCGCGTCCCAGCAGCAGAATGTCGGCATCACCGACCCCATCGTGGCTGCAGCTGCCTGAGTCTGTTTGATTTGACGGAGTGATAGAAAGGAGTCGTTTATGAAACGCATCCAGATGCCTTCTTCCTATGCTGTTGTAACGGACGGAGAAAAAGCCCTTCTTGGCGGCGGCGGCGCATTTCGTGACGCATGGACCTCATTTACGGACCATCTCCGTTTCACTGATTTCTTCTTTAGAGGTGGACTGCTCTCTCTCTCCATCTCGTTCATTCCGAAGCTGCTGTTCAATGTGGTCAAGGCCGGCTTCAATGTCGTGGAAGGCGTCCACACCTTCATCTTCGGCGGCCCGAGCAAAGCTGCAGAAGACCTTCAGACCTACAAGAACGATATGAGCGCTCTGCGTGCAGACGCAAAGTCTCAGCGCGGCTGACCTTTCCAAAAACAAAAGAATGCCCTGCGGCGGTGGATCCTCACCATGCCGCAGGGCATTCTTTTTGTGTTTTACATGACCCGCACGGCTCCCTGTTCCCGCAGCGAGAGCAGATAGCAGCAGCCTGGGCCGAACAGCGCCTTCATCGCAGCGCAGTAGCGCTTTATCAGCGCATCCGGTACAAAAGCCTGGATCGTTCCGGCAAAGCCGCCGCCCTGCATCCGCCATGCACCGCCGGTGCCTGCAAGGATGCTCTGGCTGATAGCCAGAGCCGCCGACAGCCCCTGATGCTTCGGCGAAGAAGCACAGTAGACATTCTGGCAGCACTCAAAGGACGAGTGGCCGCTCTTCTCCACCAGCCGGGCAAAGGCGGCAAAGTCTCCTGCCACAAGAGCATCTCTCTGGGCAAGGGTACGGGCATTCTCCTCAAAATAGTGGATGGCACGCAGCACGGCGCGGTCGCCGCATTGTTCCCGCAGACGGGGTAGCTCCTGCCAGAAGCGTTTCTCCTCCACCTCGCCCAGCACCTTGCCGCCCAGACAGGCCGCCACGGCCTCCATCTCGTTCCGGATGGCCGCGAACTCGCCGGTCAGCTCGCTGTGGCTGGCGCGGGTATCGGTGACGCAGAGGGTCATGCCATCGGGCAGGACGCCGTCGGCATGTATCTTCTCGATCTTCGGTGCCGTCGGGTCGGCAAAATCCGCAAAGAGCACCCCGCCCACGGCGCTGGTCAGCTGGTCCAGCAGGCCGCTGGGCTTGCCGAAGTAGGTATTCTCCGCAAACTGGCAGATGCGGGCCAGCGCAGGGGCGTCCAGGCCGCAGCCGTATTCCGTGTTGAGGATAATGGCCACGCCCATCTCAAAGGCTGCTGAGCTGGACAGTCCCGAGCCCCGCAGCACATCGCTGGCCGTGTAGGCGTCGAAGCCGCTCACATCGCAGCCCTTTGCCCGGAAGCCCTCCGCGATGCCCCGGATGAGGCTGGCCGAGTGGGTGCTCTCCCCCTGCTGCGGCTCCGCTTCGGTCAAATCAATGACATCCAGCTTATTGAAGCCACGGGACTTGACCCGGATGAAACCATCCTCGTTTCGGGACGCCACCGCCACAAGGTCCAGCGTGACCGCACCCGCAAGGCCGTAACCGTGCTGGTGGTCGGTGTGGTTGCCGCCAAGCTCTGTGCGGCCCGGGGCTGAATAGACCTGCACCTGCCGCTCCGGCCCATAGTAAAGCTCAAACTGCTCAAGGGCCGCACCATAACGGCTGCGTTGGCGGGCCAGGACCTCCTCGCTGCCGCCGTAGAGCGCGGCCAGCGCGGCGTCCCACCTCCCTGCTGCGATCTGTTCTCTGAGCTGCCTGCTGGTTGCCATCCAGAACCCCTCCCTGCACTCTCTGCAATGTTCGGTTTGTTACCGCTATTGTAATGCATCCGCTGCCATTTTGCAATTTCAACCCGCAAAAAAAGTAATTTTCGGTGTCCAGCCCAAAGAATAAGATGTACTTTTGTTGAATTTGCGGGGGCAGATGTGGTATACTCAGGCTATAGAGCCAACAGGCAGGAGGGAACCGCAATGGCAGACGTCTACAAGCAGTCGTTCAAGCAGAACTACACCAACAACATCGAGCTGTCCATCTTCAACTGCGGTCTGGAGCGCTGTGCTCCGGGGCAGACCTGGGGTCCCGGCATCCGGGACCACTACCTCATCCATCTGGTCGTCTCGGGCAAGGGCGTGTTCGAGGTCGGCGGACGCACCTACGAAGTCGTGCCGGGCGATCTGTTCTTTGCCCGCCCCAGCCAGCTCATCCGCTATACTGCCGACGAGGCCCAGCCGTGGGAATACAGCTGGGTCGGCTTCAACGGTGCCTGCGCCCACAAACTTGCGGCGCAGCTGCCTTTCACCGACGCTGCTCCCGTCCACCACACCCAGGACCTGGAGGGGATGCGGGCGGCCCTGAGCAGCATCTACTCTTCCCGCGGCCTGCAGCCCCAGGACGAGGCCGCGATGGTGGGCTATCTCTACCTGTTCATCGCCGCCCTGATGCGGGAGACCAGTGAGAGCCGCCCCCACAGCACCTCTTCTTCCAGCCAGTATGTCCTGAACGCCATCAAGTACATCCAGTTCAACTACTCCCACGACATCTCCATCGACGATGTCGCCAAGAGCGTCGGCGTCTCCCGGAGCCATCTGTACCGGGTGTTCATGCTCAATGTGGGCAAGAGCCCCATCGACTATCTGACCGAATACCGGGTCAACGAAGCCTGCAAGCTGCTGCGCAGCGGCACACTGTCCATCGCCGAGGTAGCGGCATCGGTGGGCTTCCTCGACCAGTTCTATTTTTCGCGGGTGTTCAAGCGCGCCAAAGGTGTGCCGCCCAGCAAGTATATGACTTCGCAGGCTGACGCAGACGTCCAGCCCGCCCCTGACGAGACATAAGGAGAGATCATTCCATGCCCTTACAGAAAAACCAGCTTCTCACCCTCCGCATCGAGCGTCTTTCCAGTGACGGCAGCGGCGTTGCCCACTCGCCGGAGGGCGAGGCCGTCTTCGTCCCGGGTACTGCCCCCGGCGATGAGGCTCAGGTGCGTATCGTCAAGGACTGCGGCCGGTATGCCTTCGGCATCCTGGACAAACTGCTCACCCCTTCGCCTGACCGCATCCCGGTGGACTGTGCTGTCGCCGGCCCCTGCGGCGGGTGCAGCCTGCGGCACATGGACTACGCCGCCGAGCTGCGGTCCAAGCAGGAGAGCGTCGCCGACGCCTTCCGCCGCATCGGCGGACTGGACGTGCCGGTGCTGGATGCCCTTCCCTCCCCTGAGGTGGACCGCTACCGCAACAAGGTACAGTTCCCGGTGGGCCGCGACAAAAACGGTGCGCCTTGCATCGGCTTTTACGCCGGCCGCACCCACCGCATCGTCCCCTGCCCCGATTGCAAATTACAGCCCGGCGTCCTGAACGACATCGGCAACGCGCTCTGCAGCTTCTTCGCCGCTCACGGCATCCAGCCCTACGACGAGGAGAGCGGCAAGGGCCTTGTTCGGCATATCTTCCTGCGCCGGGGTACACACAGCGGCCAGATCATGGTCTGCCTCGTCTGCACCCGCCCGAAGTTTCCCCACAGCGAGGAGCTCGTGACCGCGCTGCGGGAGCAGTTCAGCGATATTGCGTCCGTCCTCATCAACGTCAACGCCAAGAAGACCAATGTCATCTTGGGTGAAGAGACCGTCTCGCTCTACGGCCCGGGCTACATCGAGGATACTCTTTGCGGTGTGCCGGTCCGACTCGGCCCCCTCTCCTTCTATCAGGTCAACACACTGGCCGCTGAGCGGCTCTACGGCATCGCTGCCGAGTACGCCCAGCTGGAACCCTCGGACGTTCTGCTCGACCTCTACTGCGGCATGGGTACCATCGGTCTCTCCATGGCCGACCGCTGCCGGGAGCTCATCGGCGTGGAGATTGTGCCTGAGGCTATTGACAGCGCCAAGGCCAATGCCGCCCGGATGGGCGACACCGTCGCCGCCAAGAGCCGCTTCTTCTGCGCCGACGCCGGTCAGGCTGCGGCCCGCCTCGCCGCTGAGGGCCTGCGGCCCGATGTCATCATGCTCGACCCGCCCCGCAAGGGCTGCGACGAGACGACCCTTTCCGCCGTCGTCCAGATGTCCCCCCGCCGGGTGGTCTACGTCAGCTGCAACCCCTCCACCGCCGCAAGAGATGCCGCATGGCTCGAAGAGCATGGGTATCATGCGGAGAAGGTGCAGCCGGTGGACCTTTTTCCACGAACACGGCATTGTGAGGCCGTTCTCCTTTTGTCCAAACTCCATGTCGACCGGCACATCGAGGTGGACGTCAGCATGGATGAGCTGGATGTGACTGCCGCCGAAAGCAAAGCCACCTACAACGAGATTCGGAACTATGTGTGGGAACACCACCAGTTGAAGGTGTCCAACCTCTACATTGCGCAGGTGAAGCAGAAGTACGGCATCATCGAGCGTGAGAATTACCATAAAGCGAAAAACGAGAATGCAAAGCAGCCCCAGTGTCCGAAGGAAAAAGAGGATGCGATTGTGGAGGCGTTGAAGCATTTTAAGATGATTTGATTTACAGTATGTCCGTCTGATTTTCAGGCGGGCATTTTCTTTTGTTGGAATATGGTGTTTCTATTTTTATCGTGGTACAATATCTTAAAGACTTTTTGATTTCGGAGGGAGCCGTCATGATCGATCTTGCAAAACTGGAGCCTGTTTTGGGCGGATACCAGACCTATTTCCCGAAGCATTGGCCTCATGTTGAAGATTTCAAATGGGAAGCCGCGCAGCATTTCCACGATTATTGGAATATTGACGCGGCAGATTTTGGTGAAATGTTCAAGGAAGCCACTGCAAAGGTCTTTTCGCTTCTGGATACCGGCTATGCCTATCCCCGTGCGATGATCCTGAATTTCGCAGCAGCGGACTGTGAAGCAACACGCGCAATGTTCCGCAGCTTGTTTGATGAATCCACCAAACTTTCCCAGCGCATTATTGCATTTCAGGCTGCCACCGAAGAAATACGCACAAAATACAACGACGGCAGTTGGAATAACCACTACCAGAACACCAGTGCCATCAGCGTCTATCTGTGGCTCCGGTATCCGGATCAATATTATATCTACCGCTATTCCGTTGCCCGTGACATCTCGGATGCGCTGAACTTCGATGCTCCGCCCAAGCGGGATGGTTCCGTAGAATCGCTGCTAAACAGCTACCGCCTTTATGATGAGCTGCGGGTGGCACTGAGCCAAAATGCTGCCATCACCCAGATGATCCGCAGTGCCATTGAAGCAGCCCCTGCCGGAAAATACTGGCCAGACACACACTGGAATATCGCTGCCATTGATCTGGGCTTTTATCTGAGCCGTTTCTACCTTGCCGAACAAAAGACATCACAGATGCAGGCCGGATGGTTTCCTTCTGAAAGTGAGTATGATCCGGGCATTACAACCGCACAGTGGAGTGCTTTGCTGCAAGACACCTCGGTTTTTACCTCGGAGGCTTTGCAGGTGATGAAATGTATGCTGGATTACGGCGGGCAGGCCACCTGCAAACAGCTTGCCATTAAATACGGTGAAACCAGCAACTTCTACATCTCCAACTCCTACCATCTTGCACAGCGGGTGGCAGAAAAGACTGGCTGCCGCTGCATGCCCCGCGACAGCGAAAATATGCGTTGGTGGCCCATTTTATATGTGGGCAAAAATGCCAGCACAAAGGCGGATGGCACTTACATCTGGCGCTTGCGAGATGAGCTTTTACAGGCTCTGAAAAAAGCCGACCTCTCGAAAGTACCGGCTGCCGCTGCCGCCTGTGAAGCACCTTCACGCCACTACTGGTGGCTGACTGCCAATCCTAAGATCTGGAGTTATTCCAGTCTGCGGGTCGGCGAAGAGCAGACCTATACGCTGTACAATGACAACGGGAACAAGCGCAGGATTTTCCAAAATTTCCTCGATGCAAAAGCCGGGGATCTTGTGATCGGCTATGAGGCCAATCCGGTAAAGCGAGTGGTAGCTCTGGCCAAGATCACACAGGAAAGCAACGGCAAAGAGATTTATTTTGAAAAGACCGAGAGCCTGACTTCCCCCATTGACTATGCTGTACTGAAGGCTTTCCCTGAGCTGGAGAAAATGGAGTTCTTCGTACAGCCGAACGGAAGCCTGTTCAAGCTCTCGGAGGGTGAGTACAACTTTATTCTGGATCTGATCCGGGATGAAAACCCTGCTCCCGTCCGGCAGGCATCTGCCGACAGCTACACCAGAGTTGATTTTCTGCACGATGTTTTTCTGAGTGAGCAACGCTATGAAGTGTTGGTTTCTTTGCTACGCCACAAGAAAAATATCATTCTGCAGGGTGCACCCGGCGTTGGAAAGACCTATGCTGCCAAACGGCTGGCGTACTCTATAATGGGTCAAGCTGATTCCTCCCGGGTTGAGTTTGTTCAGTTCCACCAGAATTACTCCTACGAGGATATCATGCTGGGCTACCGGCCGGACGGCTCCGGCTTCAAGCTGACAGAGGGTGTATTTTACCGCTTCTGCCAGAAGGCTTCCAACGACCCCGACCGAGAATACTTTTTCCTGATCGATGAGATCAACCGGGGCAACCTGAGCAAGATCTTCGGCGAGCTGATGATGCTGATTGAAAGCGACCATCGGGGTGAAAAGATCACACTGGCCTATAACGGGATGCCCTTCTATGTCCCGGAAAATTTGTACATTATCGGTATGATGAATACTGCCGACCGCAGCCTGGCCATGATCGACTATGCGCTGCGCAGACGCTTCAGTTTCTTCGAGATCGAACCGGCGTTCACCTCCGATGGATTCCAGAAATATCAATCTGCGCTTGACAATGAAACCTTCAATGCTCTGGTGGAACAGATCAAGGCATTGAACCGGGAAATTACCACAGATGCCTCCCTCGGTCCCGGATTTCGTGTTGGACACAGTTACTTTTGTCTGGCCGACCCTGCCGCCTGCACCACTGACTGGATGCGCTCTGTGGTGGAGTTTGACCTTCTGCCTACGCTGGCAGAATACTGGTTCGACGCGCCCGACAAACTGCACCGTTGGGAAAAGAATCTGCGTGGTGTTTTCAATGACGACTGACAAAGGGATCTTTATCCAGAACATCTACTACATGCTCTCCTACGCCTATCAGGTGCTGCAGCAGCAGGATTATCAGTGCATCGCCTCGGAAAAGTTTGAGCGTATCGACGATTTGTTTGCTGCCATCCTTGCAAAGGGTGTTTCCCGGCAGCTGAAGCAGGGGCTCTATCGAGAATATGTTTCCCGAAGCGAGACCCGGTCAGTTTTGCGTGGAAAGCTGGATCTTCCGCAGACCATTAAGACCCGTATCCAGCACAAGCCACAGGTCGCCTGTACCTTTGACGAGCTTTCCGAGGATAACCTGTATAACCAGATTCTGAAAACCACCCTGCATGTGCTGCTTCGGGATAAGAATGTTTCTACTGAGCGCAAAGTGGAATTGAAGAAAGCGCTTCTGTTTCTGGACACGGTTTCTGCACTGCTTCCCTCTCAAATCCCATGGAAGCAGTTACATTATCAGCGGAGCAACCAGAATTACGAGATGCTGTTGAATCTCTGCTATTTCGTGCTGCACGATATGCTGCAGACCACCGAAAACGGCAGCTATAAAATGACAGCATTTTCGGATGAACGCATAGCAAAGCTGTACGAACGCTTTATTCTGGAGTATTACCGACAAAATCATCCCTACCTTACTGAGGTCAAGGCTGCGCAGGTCAAATGGGATCTTGTGGGAGAGCACGATGCTGCCATGCTGCGGTTTCTCCCTGCCATGCAAACCGATATTTTTCTGCGTTTTCGCGAAAAAGTTCTCATTCTGGATGCCAAGTATTACAGCCAGACATTGCAGCAGCAGTTTAATAAAGAGACCCTGCATTCTGCCAACCTCTACCAGATCTACACCTACGTTAAAAATCAGGATGCTGCCCATACTGGAAATGTTTCCGGGCTGCTAGTCTACGCCAAAACGCAGGAAGCCATCACGCCGAATTGTCTCTTCAACTTAGGCGGCAATCAGATCGGTGCACGCACATTGGATCTGAATCAGGATTTTCGGCAAATCACCGCACAGCTGGATGGAATTGCCCAGCAGTTTTTCGGGAAGCATCCGCTTTGATCTTTTCCATGTCGATTTACCCGCCTTCACACCCGCCCGTCTGTTTTTTCAAACTTTCTCCTCCCAAGTGTCCGAAAGAAAAAGAGGATGCGATCGTGGAAGCGTTGCGGCATTTTCAGATGATTTGATACGCAATCACCCCAGAGAGAATAGCCTCTTGTGCG
>ERZ835109.2048-NODE-2048-length-14106-cov-12.289801_pt1 | contig 14106 bp, 10 predicted proteins | sample MGYA00519946_ERZ835109 | MGnify/ENA primary metagenome ERZ835109 (study PRJEB31850, sample SAMEA3708771) | human gut metagenome | biome: human gut; feature: human-associated habitat; material: faeces | place: China | collected 2014 ...
TCACGGCCTCTTGAACCCCATTCAAGCGCGCTACCAAAACTGCGCTACACCCGGATATCGTCCTCTGCCTCCCTACCGAAGCATTGGCGACAAAAGATATTATACGCATCTTTCCGGGTTTTGTCAACACTTTTCTGCATCTTTTTCTGATTTTTTCAAGAAAAGTATGATTTTCATCGTATGAGCGCCGCTTTACTTTTTTGCTTTTACGCCAGTTTCCGCATCTGCGGCCCGCAGCTGTCTGTCCTTTTCCAGCAGGGGCTTGAGGTACTGGCCGGTAAAGCTGCCGGGCACCTCCGCCACCTGCTCGGGCGTACCCTCGGCAATCACCAAGCCGCCGGCGCTGCCGCCTTCAGGGCCAAGGTCAATGATGTGGTCCGCACACTTGATGAGATCCAGGTTATGCTCGATGACAATGACCGTGTTGCCCGCATCCACCAGCTTCTGCAGCACCTCGATCAGGCGATGCACATCCGCAATGTGCAGGCCGGTGGTAGGCTCATCGAGGATATACACCGTCTTGCCGGTGCTGCGGCGGGCCAGCTCATTGGCCAGTTTGACACGCTGGGCTTCGCCGCCGGACAGGGTGGTGGCGCTCTGGCCAAGGGTCACATAGCCAAGACCCACATCCAGAAGGGTCTGCAGCTTGCGGGCGATCTTGGGCTGGTTTGCAAAGAACACCACCGCCTCCTCCACGGTCATGTTCAGCACGTCGGAGATGGTCTTTTCCTTATACTTTACCTCCAGCGTCTCGCGGTTATAGCGTGCGCCCTTGCACACCTCGCAGGGGACATAGACATCCGGCAGGAAGTGCATCTCGATCTGCAAAATGCCGTTGCCCTCACAAGCCTCACAGCGGCCGCCCTTGACGTTGAAGCTGAACCGGCCCGGGCCATAGCCGCGCATCTTTGCATCCTGGGTCTCAGCAAAGACGGCGCGGATATCGTTGAACACGCCGGTATAGGTGGCCGGATTGGAGCGGGGCGTGCGGCCGATGGGCTGCTGGTCGATGCCAATGACCTTATCCACAAACTCCAGGCCCTCCACCCCGTCGCACTTGCCCGCACGGCTGCGGGCACCGTTCAGCTCACAGGCCAGCGTCTTGTACAGGATCTCATTGATCAGGCTGGACTTGCCGGAACCGGAAATGCCGGTCACACAGACGAACTCCCCCAGCGGGAACCGGACATCAATGTTGCGCAGGTTGTTTTCCCGGGCACCTTTCACGGTCAGGAAGTTTCCATTGCCGGTGCGGCGGGTCTGGGGCACGGCAATGCGCTTGCGGCCGGAAAGGTAATCGCCGGTGATGCTCCGCTTAGCCTTACAGATATCCTTTACACTGCCCGCCGCCACGATCTCGCCGCCGTGAACGCCTGCGCCGGGGCCCACATCCACGATATAGTCCGCGCTGCGCATGGTATCCTCGTCGTGCTCGACCACGATGACGGTATTGCCGAGATCCCGCAGGTTCTTCAGGGTCGCAATGAGCTTGTCGTTGTCACGCTGGTGCAGGCCAATGCTGGGCTCGTCCAGCACATAGAGCACGCCGGACAGCGCACTGCCGATCTGGGTGGTGAGGCGGATGCGCTGGCTTTCGCCGCCGGACAGGGTGCCAGCCGCGCGGGCCAGGGTCAGGTAATCCAGACCCACGCTCTGCAAAAACTGCAGGCGGTTCCGGATCTCCTTCATGATCTGACCGCCGATCTGCCTCTGCTTCTCGGTCAGGTGAGGCTCATTTTCGGCAATGAATTTCAGCTCATCCCGGATGGACATTTCGCAGAACTCGCTGATGTTCTTATCCCCAACGGTCACTGCCAGCACCACCGGCTTCAGGCGCTTGCCATGGCAGTCCGGGCACTCCACGCCGGACATGAAGCTGCCGATCTCTTCCTTCATCCACTCGCTGTTGGTCTCCCGGAAGCGGCGCTCCAGGTTCTCCACAATGCCCTCAAACGTATTATAGTAGATACCGCTGCCGAACTCGTTGGTTCGGTGCATCTCGATCTTTTCGCCGTTGGTGCCGTAGAGCAGGGCGTTCACCGCCTCGGTGCTCATATCCTTGATGGGCGTGTCCAGCGTAAAGCCGTATTTTTTACCCAGACCAAGGTAGTACATTTCGCTGACAGAGCCCTCGGCGTAGTACCAGCCGCTGGCCTTGATGGCCCCCTGCCGGATGGACAGGTTCTTATTGGGCAGGATGCGCTCCTCGTCCACCCGCATGAACGTACCAAGGCCCGTGCACTTCTCACAGGCACCCTGTGGGTTGTTGAAGGAGAAGAGCCGGGGCGACAGATCCCCGATGGAGATGCCGTGCTCCGGGCAGGCAAAGTTCTGGCTGAAGGTCATGCACTCCCCACCGATGACATCGATCTCGGCGATGCCGCCGGTCAGGGCCAGCGCAGTTTCCAGCGAATCCGCCAGACGGCCCCGGATGCCCTTGCGCATGGCAAGGCGGTCCACCACGATCTCCACTGTGTGCTTGATGTTCTTTTCCAGCGTGATCTCTTCGTCCAAATCGTACAGATTGCCGTCGATCCTCACACGGGAATAGCCGCCCCGCCGGGCGGCATCCAGCTCCTTCTGCTGTGTGCCCTTGCGCTGGCGCACCACGGGAGCCAGCACCTGGAATTTGGTGCCGTCCTCCAGCTTGAGCACGGCATCCACCATCTCATCCACGGTCTGCTGGCTGATGACGCGGCCGCACACCGGGCAGTGGGGCACGCCCACCCGGGCATACAACAGACGCAGGTAATCGTAGATCTCGGTCACGGTGCCCACGGTAGAGCGGGGGTTGTGGCTGGTGGTCTTCTGGTCAATGGAAATGGCCGGCGACAGGCCGGTGATCTCATCCACATCGGGCTTGTCCATCCGGCCCAGGAACATCCGGGCGTAGCTGGAAAGGCTCTCCACATAGCGGCGCTGGCCATCGGCATAAATGGTATCGAAGGCAAGGCTCGACTTGCCGGAACCGGACAGGCCGGTCATAACAATGAATTTTTCGCGCGGGAGGGTCAGATCAATATTCTTCAGGTTGTGCTCCCGTGCGCCTTTGATGACGATCTTATCGTTTGCCAAGGTACTTTCTCCCTCTTCTCTGTGTCTGTGCATGGTTCTGCCTGCGCTCGGTCTCGGCATCCGAGTCCACGGTGGGGTTCTCGCCCCGGCGCAGGCGGTCGATCTGGTCACGCAGGAAGGCCGCATGCTCAAATTCCAGCAGCTTGGCGGCCTCCTTCATCTCCCGGGTCAGGCGCTCAATGGCAGCTTCCCGCTCCAGTTTGCCCATGCGGCGGGTATTCCGCTTTGCGTTCTCCGCCTTATCGCTGATCTCAATGCTGTCCGCAATGGCCTTGACGATGGTCTTAGGCACAATGCCGTGCTCTTCATTGTAGGCCATCTGGATGGCACGGCGGCGCTCGGTCTCGGTGATGGCGCGTTCCATGCTGTCCGTCACCTCATCGGCGTACATAATGACCAGACCCTCGGCGTTGCGGGCCGCGCGGCCGATGGTCTGGATGAGGCTGGTCTCACTGCGCAGGAAGCCTTCCTTGTCGGCATCCAGGATCGCCACAAGGCTGACCTCGGGCAGATCCAGGCCCTCACGCAGGAGGTTGATGCCCACCACCACATCGATGGAGCCCAGGCGCAGATCTTTGATGATCTCCATCCGTTCAAAGGTGTCCACCTCGTGGTGCATATATTTGACCTTGATGCCCTGCTCAGTCAAAAAGTCGGTCAGGTCCTCGGCCATCTTCTTGGTCAGGGTGGTCACAAGAACACGCTCGTTCTTCGCCGTGCGGGCGTTGATCTCGCCCAGCAGGTCAGTCACCTGCCCCTCCACAGGCCGCACCGAGATCAGCGGGTCCAGCAGGCCGGTGGGCCGGATGACCTGCTGCGCGATCCGGGTGCTGTTCCGGCGCTCATACTCGCCCGGCGTGGCCGAGACGAACACCATCTGGTTCAGCTTGCTTTCCACCTCCTCAAACTTGAGGGGGCGGTTGTCAAAGGCCGACGGCAGACGGAAGCCATATTCCACCAGTGTCTTTTTGCGGGCATAGTCGCCGCCGTACATGGCGCGCACCTGCGGCAGGGTCACATGGCTCTCATCCACGAAGAGCAGAAAATCCTCCGGGAAATAGTCCAGCAGAGTGGTGGGCATGCTGCCCGGCGCACGGCCCGACAGCACCGCCGAGTAGTTCTCGATGCCCTTGCAGATCCCCACTTCGGTCAGCATCTCGATGTCGTAGTTCGTTCGCTGCTGGATGCGCTGGGCCTCGATGAGCTTGCCCTCGGCGGTAAACTTCTTCACCTGCTCGTCACACTCGGCGCGGATCTTTTCAATGGCCGCCGCCTTTTTATCGGCACTGACGATGTAGTGGCTGGCCGGGAAGATGGCCACATGCTTCACCACGTTCTGCCGGGTGCCGGTAACGGGGTTGAACTCCGTGATGCGGTCGATCTCGTCCCCGAAGAACTCCACCCGGATGGCAAGGTCGCTCATGTAGGCCAGATAGATATCCACCGTGTCGCCGTGAACGCGGAACTTATTGCGGATAAAATTGATGTCGTTCCGCTCATATTGCAGGGTGACCAGCTTTTTGCACAGGTCATCCCGCTCCATCTGCATCCCGGGCCGCAAGCTGATGACCATGCTGCGGTAATCGATGGGGTCGCCCAGAGAGTAGATACAGGACACCGATGCCACAATGATGACATCCCGCCGCTCCGAAAGCGCCGCCGTGGCCGAATGGCGCAGGCGGTCGATCTCATCGTTGATGGCGCTGTCCTTTTCAATGTAGGTATCGGTGCTGGGAATGTAGGCTTCGGGCTGGTAGTAATCGTAGTAGGAAACAAAATACTCCACCGCATTGTCCGGGAAGAACGAGCGGAACTCGGTGCAGAGTTGGGCCGCCAGCGTCTTATTATGGGCCAGCACCAGCGTGGGACGGTTGCACCGGGCGATCACGTTGGCCATGGTAAAGGTCTTGCCGCTGCCGGTCACACCCAGCAGGGTCTGGCAGCGGTCGCCCCGCCCAACGCCCTCTACCAGCTGCTCAATGGCCTGGGGCTGGTCACCCGTGGGGGCATAGTTGGAGACGAGATGGAACTGTTCATCGGCCATGTCTCGGTTCTCCTTTCTGTTCTCAGATAGAACTACAAATAGTTGTGCTTTTCATGTTGATTATAACACAATTATTTTATAATATCAATACGGCCTGAGCATCTCCCCGGTCTGGAAATCGTAGAACGGCAGGCGGTTGGCCTCCCGCATGGAGAAATATTCGCTCTCGGTCAGGATGATATGATCCCGCAGATGCACCTTGACCAGCCCCAGCGCCCGGACGATATTCTCGGTGGCCATCAGATCCTCCCGCGAGGGCAGGGCCACGCCGTTGGGGTGGTTATGGCAGAGCACCACACTGTCGGTACCGCCCTTGAGGGCTGCCGCCACCACATCCTTGATCTCTAGACTCACCCGGTCGCTGGTGCCGTCCCGCAGCCAGAACAGCCCCTTGATCCGGCTGCGGCCATCCAGCGCAGCCAGCAGGGCGCGTTCCTGCACAGTCCCGGCAAACTGTGCCATCAGGTATTCGGCCAGCTGGTCGGTGGTCTTCATGCATTTTTTTCCGTTGACCGCACACTGGGTATAGTATCTGCCGACCTGCGGCAAAAGATGCAGCATCCGGGCGGTAGAGGGGCCTACCCCCTCCACCGTCAGCAGATCCTCCTCGGAGGCATCCAGCACCCCGGCAAAGTCTCCGAACCGGTCTATGAGGACATGGGCAAGGCCGTTGGTGTCCTTGCGGGTGTTGGTGATATAAAGGACATATTCCAGCGCTTCGTGGGGTTCCAGACTTTCCAGTCCGTACTGCTCCACCCGGGCGCGCATCCGCTGGCGGTGCCCCGTATGCGGGCCGCTTTCCTTTGCCATGGTCGTTCTCCTTTTGCGTTATTACTCTAATAGTACCGTTTTTTCAGCAAAACACAAGGGGGCACAGGAAATATTCTGCGTTGACTTCAAAGAAAGGGTGGTTTATTATAGAGAAAAGGCTTTTTTATGAATCAATATGCCCTCTCAGTCAAAGCCTGCGGCTTTGCCAGCTCTCCCAAAGGGAAAGCCCCTTGTGGCTCTCGGTCAGCATGTACTGAACCCGGGAGATGCATTGCCTCTCCCTTTGGGAGAGGTGGATTTGCGAAGCAAAGACGGAGAGGGCTTGTCCTTCATCCAATAAAAGGAACGATTTTATGAAACAATTTACTGCCACTGCAAACGACGAGGGCGTGCGGCTTTCCCGCTTTGTCCAGAGCGTGACCCGCGATCTCCCCACCAGCCTGCTGTACAAGAGCTTCCGCAACAAACGGGTCAAGGTCAACGGCAAAAAGGGAGCCCCCGAGGATCGGCTCAAGACGGGCGACCTCATTGAGCTGTACATCAACGATGAATTCTTCCCGCCCGAGGGCGCAAAGCCTGCAGCCCGCAAGCCTGCCCCCAAAAAGCAGCAGAACCAGCCCAGGGTGACCGTCATCTACGAGGACGAGAACATTGCCGTGCTGTACAAGCCCACCCACCTGCTCTGCCACAGCGACCGCACCGGCGATGCCAACCTTGTGGACGCATTCACCCAGTATCTGGCCCAGAAGGGCGAGTACGATGCAGGCGGTGAGAACCGCTTCAAGCCCGGCATCTGCAACCGGCTGGACCGCGGCACCGAGGGCCTTGTCATCGCTGCCAAGAGCTACGCCGCCCTGCGGGACATGAACGAGATCATCCGCACCGACCTGCTCAAAAAGGAATACTACACCATCACCGTGGGCATCCCCCAGAGCGGGCGGTTCACGGCCTGGTGGGAGCACGACGAGAAGAACAACAAGGTCAGCATCCACGCCCACCAATCTCAGGATGAGCGCCGCAAGCAGATCATCACCGATGTGGACGTGCTGCGCACCGCCGGGCCCTTTGCCCTGTGCAAGATCGGCCTCGTCACGGGCCGCACCCACCAGATCCGCGCGCATCTGGCCTACCTGGGCAAGCCGGTGCTGGGAGATATCAAATACGGCAACCGCAAGATGAACGAGCGCACCGGCACCCGGACGCAGGCTCTCTGCGCCGTCCGCATCAGCTTCCTGGATATCCCGGAGGAGAACACCCTGCACTACCTCACCGGCAAGGTCATCAAGCTGAAGGACCCCCAGATCGTCAAACAGTTCGACGCACTGGATAAGAATAAAGAAGGAGCAACATCATGGCAGACCTGAACGCCTATTTCAAAAGCATCATCGACCAGGACCGCGAGGCCGTGGTTATCTGCGATCTGAACCACATCATCATTTACATGAATCCTGCCGCCGTGGTGGATTACAAAAAATACGGCGGAGCCGCCCTGCTGGGCAAAAGCCTGCTGAACTGCCACAACCCGCATTCGGTGGAAGCCATCCGCAAGGTGGTCGAGTGGTTCGCGGCGGATGCCAGCCACAACATCGTCTATACCTACTACAATCCAAAGCATGTCCGTGATGTCTACATGGTAGCCCTGCGGGACGAGGACGGTACCCTGATCGGCTACTACGAGAAGCATGATTCCCGAAAAGCTGAAACTATGAAGCAGTACGATTTGTTCTGACAAAGAAAGGCGAACTCCACACAAAAAAGACTTTGCCGCCTACCCCCGTGCGAAGATGCTACTCTGCTATACCTCCCGCATAAGCAAAACGAACGCCTGCCGGGCTTTTCTCACTCGGCAGGCGTTCGTTCTTTTTATGGGGTCGATTCGTTACTTTGCCAGCAGCTCGTCAGCCAGCGCATCCATCTGTGCCTCAGCGGCGGCATTGGCGGCAGAGCGGATGGTCACAACGGCATCACAGACGGTGATGTTCTTCATGCCGTCCAGCTCAGCACGCATCAGCTTTGCAGCCATGGGGGCCCAGGTGCCGTTCTCCATCAGGCCAACAGTGCGGCCCTGGAAGTTCTTGGTCTTGAGGTGGGTCAGCAGATTCTCCATCGGCGGGAAGAGGAAGCCATCGTAGGTGGCGCAGGCCAGCACGATCCGACCGCAGCGGAAGGCCTCAGTGACGGCATAGGAGACATCGGTGCGGGTCAGATCCATCTCCACCACCTTGGCTCCCTTGGCGCGCAGCTTCTCAGCCATGGTGTGGGCGGCGGCTCTGGTGTGGCCGTGGATGGAAGCGCTGGCCACCAGGATCTTCTCCGGCTCCTCGGCCTTGTAGCTGGACCACAAGTCATAGTAGTTCAGGTACTTGCTCAGATCGCCGGTCAGCACAGGGCCGTGCAGGGGGCAGATGGTGGCAATATCCAGCGCGGCAGCCTTTTTCAGCAGAGCCTGCACCTGCGGGCCGTACTTGCCCACGATGTTCAGGTAGTAGCGGCGGGCCTCGCTGGCCCAGTCGGCGTTTTCGTCAAACCTGGCCACTGCACCAAACCGGCCAAAGCCGTCTGCAGAGAAGAGCACCTTTTCACTGCTCTCATAGCTCACCATGACCTCGGGCCAGTGCACCATGGGGGCAAGCACAAAGGTCAGGGTGTGGGTGCCCAGGCTCAGGCTCTCGCCGTCCTTCACCACCACGCGGCGCTCCTTGGCAACGGCATCCGCCCCAAAGAACTGATCCATATACAGGAAAGTCTTGGCGTTGCCCACCACCTGCATTTCCGGGTAGAGGGCGGCCAGTCTGGCGATATTGGCACCGTGGTCAGGCTCCATGTGGCTGACCACCAGGTAATCCGGCTTGCGTCCGGCCAGTGCCTCGGTCAGGTTGGCAAGCCAGGGCTCCGTGGCACGGTTGTCCACCGTATCCAGAATGGCGGTCTTTTCGTCCAGAATGACATAGGAATTGTAGCTCACGCCGGTGGGCACCGGGTACTGGCTCTCGAACAGGTCAATGGTGGTATCGTCCACACCCACGCCCAGAATGGCTTCGCTGATCTTTTTCACGCTCATAGCAGACATCCTCTCTATCCATATTGCTGTGCCGGAAAAGCGGCAGTATAATACTAATAACGGTTCCTAGTATAGCACATTGTTAAAGATTATTCAAGCTCCTCCGGCAGTCTTGCTGCCACCGGCCGGCCGGGCTCGGTGTCCAGCTCCAGCAGGGCTGCCGCGCTGGCATCATCCAGGCTCTGGACACTGCGGAGCTTGCGGCTGATGGCCCGGCTGCGGACACCAATGAGGTTGTCCAGCTCTTCATCGGTCTGGCGCAGGCGCTGCTGCATCTTGGAGAGTCCCTGCCCGAACTTGTCGAACTCCGTCTTAACGGCACCCAGCAGCTGCCAGACCTCGCCGGAGCGCTTCTGGATTGCAAGGGTCTTGAAGCCCATCTGCAGGCTGTTGAGCAGAGCCGCCATGGTGCTGGGGCCTGCAATGTTCACCTGATAATCCCGCTGCAGCACCTCCAGCAGACCGGCGTTCACCACCTCGGCGTACAATCCTTCAAAAGGCAGGAAGAGGATGCCAAAGGTCGTGGTGTAGGGCGGTTCCACATACTTTTCCCGGATATCCTTTGCCTCGCTCCGCAGCACCAGCTCCAGCGCATGGCGGGCATTCTCCACCGCCTGCGCATCGCCGGAGGCCTGGGCATCCTGCAAGTGCGCGTAGGTGTCGCCGGGGAATTTGGAGTCGATGGGCAGCCAGACCGTGCCGCCGTCCGCACCCGGCATCTTGATGGCGTATTCCACCCGCTGGGTGCTGCCCGGAATGGTGGCCACATTGGTCTCGTACTGCTCCGGGGCCAGGATTTCTTCCAGAATGGCCCCCAGCTGGATCTCTCCCAGAATGCCGCGGGTCTTAACGCCCGAGAGCACCTGCTTCAGCCCGCCCACATCGGCGGCAAGGTTCTGCATCTCGCCCAGCCCCTTGTACACCTGTTCCAGCTGGTCGTTCACAGCCTTGAAGCTCTCGGTCACCCGCTTCTGCAGGGCATCCTGCAGTTGCTCATCCACGGTGTGGCGGATCTCATCCAGCTTTTTTGCGTTCTCGGCCTGCAGGGCGGTCATGTTTTCCGCAAGGGTCTTGCGCAGCTCTTCCAGCTTCTGGGTGTTGGTGGCCTCCAGACTCTGGAGCCGCTGGGTCAGGATCTGCTGCTGGCCGCTCTGGCCCTGTGCCAGCGTGGTGCTCATGCTCTGCACTGAGGTCTGCAATGTCTCACTGACACTGCGGATGGCGGTGTAATTCTGCTCCGCCATTGCCGCCTGTCTGGCCGCAAAGTCTTTTGCCTGTGCATCGAGCTGCTGCTGCATCCAGCGCTTGAGCTCCTCGTAGTCTCCCCCGTTCCGGGGCTTGTTCAGTTTCCAGAGCACCACCGCCAGCAGCAGGCAGATGGTGACCAGCAGCAGGGTGTACAATCCAGCTAAAAATTCCATTGATTATAAGTCCTCGAAATCGACCAATTCTTTCCGGGTATCCAGCGCATCGCCATAAAGGCCCACGCCGTCCACCTCGCACTCGCCCGACTGGTTATCATAGGGGTCAGAGCGGAACCCGTACATCGGCGGGTCAAAGGGTGCCTCAAAGGCGCGGTTTGCCACCATGCGCCCGGTGTCCAGGCTGCCGAAGTAGTGGCGGCGCAGCTCCTCCTCGCCCTGCCGTGCCATGGAGGCACCAAACGAGCAGTCGGCATACATCCAGCCCTTGGGGGCAATGTAGAACATGGCCCAGTCGTGGCATCCCACGCCGGTGGGCGACACCGACAGGCCGCTCTGCCAGCGGGCCGGAATGCCCACCAGACGGCAGAGGGTGATGAAGGTCAGGGCCATAATGCCGCAGTCACCGCGCCGGTCCCGCGCGCAGCGGTCGGGCAGGCATTCCTGCACAAAGTAGGCGGGCTGATAGTGATACCGCACGTTCAGGGTAACGTAATCATAGATGCGCTTTGCCTTTTCCGCCGGATCGGTGATCCCTTCGGTCAGCTGTGAGGCCAGCGCCCGCAGATAGGGTGTGAACACGATATGCGGGGCCTGCTCCTCGGTATCAAAGGTCGGCTGTTCCGGCGCGGGCACAAAGTCCAGCGGGTCGGCATAGACTGCCGTTGTCTTGTAACGGTACTGCACCCCGAAGCGGCGGTTTTCGGTCAGGTCAGCCTCCCAGCAGACGGTGCGCTGGGGGGCGTTTGCATCGGCGATGCGGCTCGGCTGCTCGGTAAAGCTCTGCAGCTCGATCTCGCTCTGGGCCAGGCATTCCGCCGGGATGGGCAGCCAGGCGCGGACGTGTACGCTCTCTCGGCCCTCTGCCTTTGCCTTGGCCAGAGCGGCGGCAAAGGCCTCATCCGACATTCCCACGCTGGTCTTCAGCGTGATGCGGGCACTGGCCTGCCCTTCCCGCTCCATCTGGTCATGGATGCGGCGGCGGCGCTCCCGGGCCAGCGTAGCCGGGGCGGGCGGGTCAAGCTGACGGGCGGCAAGGTCGGCGTGGGTGGCGATCAGCGTCTCGGCAAAGCGGTCAAGGTAGTGCTTCTCCCCTTCCACAAACCGCCAGTCAACCCGGCCCTCATGCACCAGCTGGCGGAACTCCTCCACCGTGAAACCCCGCACAAGGCCCTGCATCCGGGCCACGGCCTGTGCCTCGTTCCAGCAGTATTCCTGCGGCAGACGGCACATGATCTCCTTCTGCACCAGCAGGGCATCCCGCAGCGCGTTCACGCCGTGGGGCACAGGGTTGGCGGGCTGCTCGTACTCCGGCATTTCCAACCCTTGACTGCGGGGGCTGTTCTGGGTCTCCGTCCAGTCCTCGGCCAGATATTCATCGATCCGTGCCACGGCTTCTTTGTAATAGCCTGCGGCCTTCAGCCGCTCCACATCATCGGGCAGACCGACGTTCAGATGCACAAATGCTTCGTTCAGATCTTTCATCCTGTTTCATCCTTTCTCTCAGGCGCACTGCTCTTCCCAGAAAGCAGTGGCTTCCACCAGCCAGTTCTCGGCATCTGTTCCTGTGCCGATGCCGCAGACGTGAGGTGCATTGTTGAACACCCGGTAAACATGCTTGACGTGATTGGCCTGCAGGGCAGCTTCCAGCTGCGGTCCCTGCCGCCAGTAGACCAGCTCTTTCAGCAGCGTGTCGTTCACACCGTGCCAGTGGTAGGTGGCGGGGTAGTCCGGCGTGATCTCATCCGAAAGGTTCCGGGTATAGTATTTGGGGCCGTACGCGCCGATATCCTGAATGACATGGTAGATGGGCTTGATATAGGTCATATCGTTGATGGGGTAGCCCAGCAGCAGGGCAGCGGGCTTGGGCACATTGTAATGCTTATACCCCACCGATTCCGTGCCGAACAGGCCCGTCAGGTGGCCACCCATAGAATATCCCACGATGGCGTACTGCTCCGGCTGGATGCCAAACTCCGCAGCGTGTTCCTCAATGTACTGCATGGCCCGGCCGATGTCCTCCAGCGGAGCGTCATCGGAAGCATCCGTCCAGACGCGATACCGCAGAATAAAGGCGGCATAGCCCAGTTCATGCAGCTGCCAGGCCGTGCAGGCCCCCTCCTCCAGCTCGGCGCTCTCATTGGCACCGCTGCCAGCCAGGATCAGCGCAAACTTTGCATTTTCGGCCTTGGCCGGGAAATAGAACAGGCCGGTGTTGTTTTTGGTGCGGTCCGCCGCCTTTTCCGCATCCGTGTAGAACGAGTGGGTGACCTGAACGCCATTGTTGTAGTTCTCAATGACCAGATTCAGCCCCTTGGCGCAGCCTTCGGCCACATACTCGTTGGTGTAGCCCTCCACAGTGGTCATCTCCCACAGGGCCTGACCCGGCGGACAGTCCTTATCCTGCGAATAGGTGTAGAAGCCGGAGTTCTTGATGCCCGGGTTGCTGCGCACTTCCTTCATGGTGGTCTGAGCCGTGATGTTGGGCTCTCCCTTTTCCATTACGGCACCGGCGGGCAGGGCCAGCAGTGCCAGCAGACACAGCACCATCGCAACGATTCGTTTTGCCTGTTTCATGTTCCGTTCCTTTCCCCCGGCACCGCCCTGATTGCATTTTCCCATACAGAGGACTATAATATGAGACTGCACAGGCGGCACCGGTTGGTTTTTGTTCTATTGTATCACACCCGCCGGTATTGTCAAAACAAATCTGTCCGCAAAATCCATGTGTTGTGATCTCCACGCTTCCGGGGGGCCGGGTATTCAGATTCCGGACACTCTGCCCGGTCTGAGGTGAACAGGTTTCCATTGTGATTTGCGGCAGATTCTGCTATACTGAAAAAAGATATTGCACACGCAATGAGGGGAAACTGGAGCACTGCGGCTCCGGTCAGGATAGGAATATGAGTGAGATCACAGTCCGGCCCATGATGCCGGAGGATTGGACTGCCGTGTCCAAAATATATCTGGAGGGCATTGCCACCGAGCACGCCACTTTCCAGACCAACTGCCCGCCCTACACCGCCTGGGACGCATCCCATGCCAGGGAATGCCGGCTGGTGGTGCTGGACGATGGGGTCGTGGCCGGCTGGGCAGCCCTGCATCGGGTAGACCCCCGCTGGTGCTACCGCGGCGTGGCCGAGGTGAGCATCTATGTCGGGGAGAAATTCCGGGGCAAGGGGCTGGGCTATCACCTGCTCACGGCGCTCTGCCGCGAGGCCGAACAGGCCGGGTACTGGACGCTGCAGTCCACGGTGCTGCAGGACAACGCCCCCTCCCGGGGCCTGCATCTGAAATGCGGCTTCCGCGTGGTGGGCCGCCGGGAGCGCATTGCCCGGGACTGCCACGGCCGCTGGCTGGACACCTACCTGATGGAGCGGCGGTGTGCAGCGGACGAACCGTCGGGCTATAAAAAGCTGTAAGGCGCTTTTTGCGGAAAAGATTTACAGTTTCTTCAAAAAGCGGCCTTGAAAATCCACAAAAATATGATATACTAACGTAACGATACCAAAGCGATAGAAAGGAGGCGCGCGGAATGGCACCGACCAAAGAGCGTCCGGCAACCAAGACGATTGCCACAAACCGGGAAGCGCGCCACGAGTATTTCGTTCTGGAAGCGCTGGAGACCGGCGTTGAGCTGAAAGGCACCGAAGTCAAGAGCCTGCGTGCCGGCGGCGTAAACCTGAAAGACAGCTGGGTCGATATTGAGGACGGCGAGCTGCTGGTCAAGGGAA
>ERZ835109.2051-NODE-2051-length-14093-cov-3.535261_pt1 | contig 14093 bp, 13 predicted proteins | sample MGYA00519946_ERZ835109 | MGnify/ENA primary metagenome ERZ835109 (study PRJEB31850, sample SAMEA3708771) | human gut metagenome | biome: human gut; feature: human-associated habitat; material: faeces | place: China | collected 2014 ...
CAACGCCGTGGAGGACAACCCCTTTATGGCCGGCGCGTTCCACGGCGTCGGCGAGCCGGAGCGCGTCATCAACGTCGGCGTTTCCGGTCCCGGCGTGGTATACCATGCCCTGCAAAGTGTAAAGGGCCAGCCCTTTGATGTGGTCGCCGAGACGGTGAAAAAGACTGCCTTCCGCATCACGCGCATGGGTCAGCTCGTCGCGCAGGAGGCCAGCCGCCGGCTCAATACGCCGTTCGGCATCGTCGATCTCTCCCTCGCGCCCACGCCCGCTGTCGGCGACAGCGTGGCCCGTATTCTGGAGGAAATGGGCCTCGAGGTCTGCGGCACGCACGGCACCACCGCCGCGCTTGCGCTGTTGAACGACGCGGTGAAAAAGGGCGGCGTGATGGCATCCAGCTCCGTCGGCGGACTTTCCGGCGCGTTTATTCCCGTCAGCGAGGATGAGGGCATGATCGCCGCGGCCTCCTCCGGTGCGCTGACGCTCGATAAGCTCGAGGCCATGACCTGCGTATGCTCGGTCGGGCTCGACATGATCGCCGTCCCCGGCGACACGAGCGCCGAGACCATCGCCGCCATCATCGCGGACGAGGCCGCCATCGGCATGGTCAACACCAAAACCACCGCTGTGCGCATCATTCCCGCGCCCGGCTGCAAGGTCGGCGACACGGTGGAGTTCGGCGGACTGCTCGGCTCCGCGCCGGTGCAGGCCGTACACCCCTATTCCAGCGCGGACTTCATCGCCCGCGGCGGGCGTATCCCCGCGCCGCTGCACAGCCTGAAAAACTGAAGCCCCCATCCCGTCAAAAAACGGACGCTGCTTTTTTCGCAGCGTCCGTTTTCACTTTCATGTATCAGCGCGCAAGGTCCTTCAAATGGCTCAGGCGCTCGAGCGCGGTGTTGAGCGTTTCATCCTTCTTGGCAAAATGCAGACGGATGATGTGGTTCACGTCCTCGTCGAAGAATGAGCTTCCCGGCACGGCGCCCACGCCGATCTTCTGCGCCATTTCCACGCAGAAGTCCACATCGGACTGGCCCTTCTTCAGGAACGGGGAAATGTCCGCCAGCACGAAGTAGGTGCCCTGCGGGTCGGTGAAGGGAATGCCGAGTTCCTTCATGCCGCCGGTGAAGAGCGCCTTCATGTGCGCATAGTGCGCGCCGAACTCCTCGTAGTAGCTCATGGGCATATCCAGCCCGACGACAGCGGCCTCCATCAGCGGCGAGGGCGCGCCGACGGTGTTGAAGTCGTGGTACTGCTTGATGCGGTCCATGATGTTCTGCGGCGCGAGGGCGTAGCCCAGACGCCAGCCGGTGACGGAATAGGTCTTGGACAGGCTCGAGCAGCAGACCGTGCGCTCGCGCATCCCGGGGAGCGTACTCATGTAGGTGTGCTTGTGGCCCTCGTAGACGATGTGCTCGTAGACCTCGTCCATGATGGCGTAGACGTCATATCGGATGCAGAGATCCGCGATGAGCTTGAGCTCGTCGTAGGTAAAGACCTTGCCGCTCGGGTTCGAGGGGTTGCAGATCAAAATTGCCTTGGGATGCTGACGGAAGGCGTCCTCCAGCACCTCGGGATCGAAGCCGAACGCCGGCGGCACGAGCGGCACGAACACCGGCTCGCAGCCCGCCATGATGGTCTGGGCGCGGTAATTCTCAAAGTAGGGAGAGAACATCACGATCTTGTCGCCCGGATTCGTGAGGGCAAAAATGGTGTCCACCATCGCCTCGGTCGAGCCGATGGTCACGACCATCTCGGTCTCGGGGTCGTATTTCATGCCCATGAAGCGCTCGCACTTGCGTGAGAGCGCCTGGCGGAAGTTCGGCGCCCCCATCGTGATGGGATACTGGTGCGGGCCGAGCCGGCTGACCTCCTCCAGTCGGTCGGTCATCGCCTTGGGCGGGTCAAAATCAGGAAAGCCCTGCGCCAGATTGATCGCGCCGCAGTCGATGCTGATGCGAGTCATCCGTCGGATGACGGAGTCGGTAAAATGCTCGTTTCTTCTGCTCAGTTCCTGCATGGTATCACTGCTCCCTTTCTCATTTGTCCGTGTCGGCAGAGCCTGCGTCCTTCCCGCCCGCGCACTTTTTATAATAGCGAAACTTTAACACTTCTACTCGATAAAGTCAATCGCCCTTTTGTACAAAATCAGGACAAACGCGCTGCCGCATCCCATGCACTCCGCGGCAGCCGCTTCCTCAGATGCCGAAAAGCGGCAGCAGAAATACGCCCAGCAGCGCAAGGATCAGCAGCGGGACGGCGAAGGCCGTCAGCCCCGCAATGAACAGCACAGCCAGGATGACCGGAAGGCCGACGCCGAACAGGATCGTCTTGGTCAGTCCCCAGGTGACGCTGAGCGTCAATGCCACGAGCTTTACGGTCAGAACGACCATTCCGATGATAAACAATGTGAGAATATCATGACCTCCTTTTTTCTCTGTTTCAGGGCGTCATTATAGTCCTCCGCCGTCCGGTCGTCAACCATTTTTATCAATTATTCAAAAATTCTTCAAAAAAGGAAACGCAGAGCGGCACCGTTTCGGTACTGCTCTGCGTTTTTGCCTTCGTTGGCTCCCGCTTCAGCGGAGCCGCCCGTCGCCGCCCATGAGAGCGGTCATCTCCTCGATGCGGTCGAGCGGGAACGGCGGCTCGCACAGCGGCTTCATGGCGATGCTCATGAGCTTCATCGGGTTGTCGTCCGCCGCCACGCGGTTGGAGCTGAGCGCCCCGCAGCGCTTGCAGCGGTGGATGATAGCCCATTCGCCGCCTCTGCGCACCCAAACAGCCACTGGCTCCATGATGCCGCCGCAGTCGGACGCCCGGTCGCCGGGCTCGATGTCGACGTGCAGGCTGGAAAGGCAGTTCGGACAGTGGTTGCGGTGGTCGCTGCCGGCGTTCTGCGGCGTGCAGAGCCGACCGCAGACCTTGCAGGTAAAGGTATCCTTGCAGGCGTGCGTCTTGTAGTAGCCTTTTTCAAAGGTCTTGCGTTTGTTTTCGCGGTTCATGGTGTTTCCTCCGGAAGAAAGATCATGCGAAATTTCTCAGGAGGAGCGGCGTGTGTTGGATTTGCCGGACCTCCCGGTCAGGCCACACGCTCCGGTGATAGGGTGATGTGTTTCAAAAAGTTCTCCTTCAAATTCTGATTCGTAGGCGGAGACATTGCCCGCTGACTATCGCTTATTATAGTCCGATCCTCCGTGTTGTCAACTGTTCTTTGCCTGCTTTACAGCCTCTGTCTGTCCGGCAAGGAAGTCGCGGACGGAGGCGGTCTGCGCCTCGACCGACGCGACGCAGGTGCCGCCGAGCGAGGTGCGGCCCGTCACGCAGTTGGTGAGCGCGATGGCGGCGTAAACGTCCTCGCCGAACCGCTCGCTGTACTGCCGGAGCAGTGTGAGCGGCAGCTCCTCGAGCACGGCGGTGTGCTCGATGCAGTAGGCCACGAGCTGACCGGCGATCTTATACGCCGCGCGGAAGGGCAGCCACTTTTTCGTCAGGTAGTCCGCGAGATCGGTCGCGTTCAGGAAGCCGCGCTGCGCCGCGCGGTACATATTGCAGGTGCAGGCCTTCATCGCGGCGATCATCGGCGTGAACACACGCAGGCACATTTTTACGGTGTCCACGCAGTCGAACACAGCCTCCTTGTCCTCCTGCATATTCATGACGAGGTCGGTCCACAGGGTGTGCAGGGCGACCGCGGCTGTCCGGGACCGCAGGGAGAGCAGGGTGTTCAGGGTCCGCAGGGCGAGAAGGGCGATACCGGTGAAAAGGGCGAGAAGGGCATTCAGGGTCCCAAGGGCGAAAACGGTGAAGCACCTGTCATCACCGTCGCCGAGGATACGCCGCGCAGCTATAAACTGCACTTCCAGCCCGGCGAGCAGGAGCTGACGACGCCCCGCGCAGCTCACCGAGCGCACCGGAGGCTTCGAAAATTCCGCGGGGCTCCGGTGAAAGGTCCGAGCCTTGACAGCCGCCAGTTCTCAGCGCGAAAAAAGGCCGCCGCAGAACATTCCTGCAGCGGCCTTTTTCGGTTCTCTTATAGGGTTCGCACGCGGTCTTCGAACTCCCACACATAATCACGATACCTGTAATGTCCGGACGCTTGACGCTCGCGCCCGTGATCTGGTCGGTGCAGCTGGCATCTCATGTTTCCGCGCTTCGGCACTGCCGTCCGGTATGGTCGATGTACGTTTCTTCGTTCGTCAGCAGGAGCTTGGAGATCGGCACGATCTCATAGCCCTCGCCGAGCAGGTAGTTGAGAATATCCGGCAGTGCCTCCGGCGTGTGCTCGCCCGCGTTGTGGAAGAGCACGATGGAGCCGTTCGTCACCTTCCCCGTCACACGCTTGGTGATCTCACCGGCGGAGATGCCCTTCCAGTCGAGCGAATCCACATCCCATACAGCTTAAAGTCCTTGTGCTGCAAGGGCTTCAAGCATCCGCACAGGCTTCATTAACTCAGAAATTACAGCAGCATTTCCGTGCATTCTACTAAAATGCCTCGGAATGTCTACTGTAATTTTTCACCACTGACGCGAGTCCCTATTATGAGCGCAAAATAAACCAAGCAAATAATCTATATGATAAAAGATGACAGGCTTTTCAGTCTGCCATCTTTTATCATTGCGTTATTTTCTCTTTTTGTGTGGGGAATCCGGTTTGTAGTCGTTTGGCCTGATCGCGTTCAAAAAAACCGTTCCGGCTTCTTTAATTACCACATCTTCATCCTCGGTATCAAGAAGGAATGCTCCTCCCTTTGCATCCTTGTAACGGTTCAACTCCTGATGAAATGTTCGCGTCCATTGTTCGTACTCCAAATGGGAAACGCTGCGAGAGCTTTCCTTCTGTGGAGTATATGGATTCTCTCTTTGGATCGTCCGTCGATATCGTGAAGCCATAACATTCTTGTAGCAAAGCGCCTTCTCAAGAACCGGATCTTCTTGATTTTGTTTCCGATATTTATTTGCACGAGCGCGCCCGGTGTTGCACTCGCTATTTCCGCAATATCTTCGGCGTCGGTCAAAAGCAAAGAAAAATCTTCCACATGTGGCGCAGCGTGTAAAGGAAAGGGAGTGCTGAAGAGCCTTTCCTAAGTCCAGCATTGCGAGTTCGCATCCACAGGACAACACATAGTATTCGCACACTGTTTTTTCATCGCGTACATCATTACGCAGCAATGACCTACTGCAATCGGGGTGAAATGCGGCGTGCATCATGTTTGTATAGTCAGGGTCAAGCATCTCACCGCGAAAGTGCCCTTCTTCATCGACACCGATGGCCATATACCCTGCCATACCGCACCGTTTTGCAGCGAGATCCGGCATAGTATCAAAAATATGCAAAAGGATTTGTGCATTGCCTGCATGACCGCTATCCCTTTTTTGAACTAGCGATAGATCAGAAAGCGCCAACCTAAATCTCTCCTGGAATCGTCCTAACTCTTCAATGCTAGATAGGATATCAGCATACTCCTGCGCGACAGCATCCTTTTTCCCCCGCATTGCAATTTCCCTGTCCAGAGCATCCAGCCGCAGTATCTCTATGGCAAACAGTCCGCCCCCGCTGATCTCATGAAGCGTATCAGATAGACGCATAACAATTGTTTGTGCTTGGTTTTCAGAAAAACCACCTGCAGAAGAAAAGCAACGTTCTCCGAGAGCCTTATATTTGTCTAGCACCTCAGAAATTGATAGCTTGCTATTGGCGAAGTCCAGCGCCCTATCGCCAATGTTCTGTGGAACAAAACGCTCTTCAAACGGAATGTAACCTTTTCGTTCTGAGTGTTTTGGCACCAAAATATGGGACTTATTGCCCATATATAATACACGAATTTCATCAACCACTCTATCTCCTCCCTCCCAAAATATATGTAACATAACTATATATATTTGCCAACTATTTTCTCGCTCCATTCCCACCGCACAGAATTGTACAATATTCTGTGAAAGGGAGTGATGCATATGCTGCCTGCAAAAGCCATAGAAGTGTGCCGGGCTAATAAATGGCTGAAGACACGGCCCTATGTCCGCGCCAATGGTCGGCACTGTGCAGACATATGCGTCACCGACCCTGTTACAGGTTCGAGAACTTCAAAAACGGTATCATCTTTGTCAGAAGAAAAGTATAGAAACAAGCGCGATGCCGCCGAAGAGAACCTGTGCGAAGAAATTTAGGACAGTGCCCTAAAAATACTCCTTGGCGGCGGAGAGCTAACGCTGATAGACTATTTACAATATGATGCGGAATATCTGCACGCCAAAAAATGGTCAAATAATTATAGCCAAACAGCGTATAACGCTCTTCAACAGCTCGCCCTTTCCATGGACGCAGAACTGCCATCATACCGCACTGCCGCAGATGTGTTGCCATTATTGGAGCAGCTAGGCGTAGGCCGCAAAACCGAACTTAGTGTTCTACATATGCTAGTGGATATTTTCGACCGGTTGATATCGCTAGGGTTATATGTCGACCAGAACCCGCTGGCTACATACTACGCGGCAGCACGCACCACTGACAACAAAAAAGTGGGGCAGCCGCGCAGCAAAGCTCTACCTCCCGCGGTAACCGCAGCGATAGGCGAAGATTACCGTGTGCATTTCTTAGAAGACGCTAGGTACTTGGCTTTAAAGCTACGAGTCCTAGGCCTAACACCCGACATTATTGCGGCATTAAGCTATGGGAACATCGTCGAAAAAGAGGGGCAGCACATGCTGCTAATCGACGAAAAAATGGTCCCCGGACCTCATAGGCAAAAGCGCGAAAAGCTGTGCTGCAGCAACGAGTGGGCGGTGCGACTGCTTCCGTTGGACAACTGGTTGTGGCAGGATTTGTGTGCATGGCGCGAAAAATATACGGCAATGGGGCTTAGTGATTTAGAAAAAGTCCCCATCTGCGGGTATGGTTGTCGTGCAACACCAAAGCGATGCTCAATAAAAGAAATCGAGGTATTTTTGTGTCGCCAAATCGCACGGCACACAGCACCAAATGTAGTGCTGCACCCACTAAAAGCAGGGGCATCCGGCACATATAGCAAGTCGGAAATCCCGTTAACATCAGCAGCACTCCACGAATCTTTTCTTGCTGTCGGTCACGATACGCTTCAATCGGATCAACTGTCTGCCCGCTACATCCTTGGCTATAAAGCATCAACCGTAGATGAGCGTGTATATATAGACTTTACATCACCGCGAATCCAGCAGCATATGTGCCAAATGATTGCAAAGATAACCAAGAAAATGGATTGGATGTAATTATGCCGAAGTATGACTGGGAAAACCGAAAATATGACGATGGTACATATACCTTCCTTTGGTCCATGCCCAGGCTGGATAAAAGGAAAGATATATACCGATGTGTTCTGCGCGGAGATTGTCTCTCTGTAAAAGACGGGAAAGTAGAAATTACTATCCCGCGTCAACAATACACAGATGCAGAATACCAGCGTCGTATTATACAAAAAAATTCTGCGGCAATCTTTGCAGCAGCGCAGCAAAGAACAACATATAGCCTGAACACGGTTCTCTTTTCCGACAACAACCGGGAAACCGTCCGAAAATTCCACGCATGGTCAACGAATACTGCCCGTTCCTATCAGAACATCTTACAAGATGTCTTCGCGCCTATTCTAGAAACGTCTTTCCAAGAACTTAAGACTTCCGATGTTACCATGGCCATCAATGCCAAATGTGGAGGACACGAGTACAGGGCAAGCACCATCCGCACTTGGTACAAGGTAATAAACCGCGTATATGTGTACCTGCAGACGGTACACCCCGGAAGCAAAAATCCTATACGAATGCGCAGCGAAGCATATGATGCAGCGCGGCAGCGCCAAAGAGCTGCTACAGCGGAGCATCGCACCAGCCAAACGGCTTTGGACGATATACAGCAAAGAACGATGCTACGTGCTTTTCTAGAAGACATTCGCGGCGGAGATTACCGCGGCGTAACAGGTATTATCATGCTAGAATCAGGTAGGCGGCCCTCTGAAGCCGGTGCAACAACGCTCGGCATGCATATATGCCCCCAAGGAGAAAAATTCTACACCGCACCATGCTATGCAGTAGCCGAGAACGGCATAGTGAATCAGCACAAGACCTATCGCTCGGATCGGCAAATCCCGGATAGCCCAGTACTAGCCGTCGTCTACGAATACATCGCGGCACAAATCAAAGAGAAGATAGCGGGCATCAATCAATTAAGCTGGGAAACCATTCCGTTTGGCTGTCGGCTAGTCCAACGTCCAAATGGAAAAATTGAAGTTCGACCATTCCAACCCAAGCAGATATCCGCCTATGTCCGAAGCAAGCTAGAAGAAAATCACATTGAGTTCAAGGTCGCTGTAGACAAGCCAGAGGACGACAGTGATGATAACCGACGCGCTTACATCCTTCGATACACGGCAGCTACAGATTTATTCCATTACCTTCCGCTGGATCAGTACCAATATGTCATGGGCCATCACCGCAGCACAACCGGACGCGGCGCTGAGACTGGTGATGCACGAGTGTACTCGTCGCCGCGAATTCAGCACAAAATATACTGCGGAATGTGCCAGCGATCTGAAGATGTGTATGGGAAGGATATATTGTCAGAAATCCATAATCTGCTTTACGGTACAAGTACATAATTCCCCAAAATGAAAAAGCGGCGCATGGTCATGACCATTGCGCCGTCTTTTCTTGTATATGCCGGACTTTATACAGCCCACTTGATCTCCGCAGAGTCCTCGGTGACCTCTATCCGCTCGATGAACTGTGCGGCAACGATCTTCTTTTCTTCAAAGCTCAGTTCGGAAAAGACAAGCTTATCCGGTATGGCCGGTCTCGATTTCTCGCGCTTGCGCGATGCAAGGATCTCCTCGCGCTCTTTCTCAAGGCGGGCAAGCGCACGCTGAAGGTAAGCACCGTTCAGGCTCTCATCGTTGGCAAACGCCTCCAGCAAGCGGTCTGCCTTGCGGTCTAAGGCGTCAAGCTTCTCTGCGTAGATATCCTTCCGAATCGGCTCGACCGGCTCGCTCGGCGGGCATTCTGCGAGAAGCCTTTCAATTTCCATAGCGACGGCATTTTCCAACTCGGTGAGATCGGTGCGGATATCGGCATCGCATTGGGAGAGGTTGTAGCGGCCAGAGCAGATCATGCGGCGAAGACCGTTTTTTCTTTGCTGTACAGTGATGCTGTAACCGCATTTGGCGCATTTCACCATGCCGCTCAGCCAACTGTGTGTACCCTTACCCGCATTTCCGATCTGCGCGTTGTGCGAGAGCTTGTCCTGACAACGCAGAAAGAGGTCGGAAGAAACAACGCCGGGACTATTCAGCACTGCAAGGTGATGATCCTTGACATCGGTGTACTTCCGGTCGTTTGCCTTTCGTTTTCCATACAGGAGCAGGCCGTGCTCCCCGTCGAATGCACTTTCCTCAGACGCGACCTTTACGCCGAGCGAGGCATAGTATAGACGCACCTGAGTGTCCGCATTAACATAAACAGGCGCATGAAGAACTCGGGCGACGCTGACATTATCCCAAGTACTGCGCCGAACACAAGGAATTTTCTCTCGATTGAGCATATCGGCAACGCTTCTGAGGGTAGCGCCCTCTTCGGCGTACTTCTCAAATATACGGCAGACAGTCTCCAGCTGCTCCATGTTCGGGACCAGTGTAGGACTCCCCGTGCTTGTCCGTCCGTTGCAATAGCCGTAAGGAGCAGGTCCCCCGGGCCATGAGCCAAGTGCGGCACGGCTATCATAGTTGTCTTTCACGCGCTCCGCCGTCGTCTCGCGCTCCAGTTGGGCGAAAACCATGATGATATGGAGCATAGCTCGTCCCATAGGGGTTGAGGTGTCAAAGTTCTCTGTCACAGAAACAAACTCGACACTGTGCGCTTGCAGCACATTCCAAAGCTGACCGAAGTCAGCAATGGAACGCGAGAAGCGATCGAGCCGATAGACATAGAGCTTGCTGATTTTGTCTGCCTTGATATCCTTGAGCAGCCGCTGAAAGTCGGGACGATCTGTGTTTTTCCCTGAGTAGCCCTGATCGCTGTACATGAGCAGCGACGAATTGCCGGAGGTCCGGGTGCATAGATCGAGCTGTCCCTTGATGGAAAGGCTGTTCTTCCTTTCGACGGACTGGCGTGCATAAGCGGCTTCGTATCTCATCTTACGCACTCTCTTTTTCAGCAGTCTTCTTCTGCGCCATGAGCAAGGCTATGCAGGCGTTGCGAATGTCTTTAAGCTGTGCCGCACGTTCGTCCGGCGACTTGCTTTTGGGATGCGTGTGTTTGATTTCCATAGGGCAGGTCCCTCCTGCCTCCAACTTATGAGAAGCCGGTGAAGGAAATGCTACGATTTTATTATCGGACAAGGCCATATTAGATGGACTCCTTTCTTGTATGCGGACAAGAAAACACTGTGTAGGTGCATTAAAAGCCTACACAGTGTTCAGAGTCGCTCTGAAGGTTTTCCTTGCACAAACGAGAGCAATCGATTATACTGATATCATCGGTGCGGGAAATCCCGTTGTGTAGGTGGTGCTTCACCTTCGCAGGCGGCAGGGAGTTGCAGCTCTCTGCCGCCGCCGTGTTTTATTGTCCTCTTTTAAGCCTATCGACTCTCTCGTTCGACCACAAGGCCGTTGACGGTCATGCCGAGCAGCACGCTCGGGGCAGCACCGTGCAGCCCTTCTCGATCCGGCGGCGGAGGATGTTCTCCCCCGTCGCCTTCCCATCGATCACCGGATAGGACATCACGCGCTGATGCCCTCCTCCGCCCACGTCCGCAGCACGAAGTGATACGGCGCTCCCGTGGGGTCGCACTGGCTGTTGAGCTGCTCCGCCAGACTGCACACCTCCTTCGGATGGCGCGCCCCGATGAGCACGCTCTCCTTCGCCGGAACGCCGTCCATCGCGCAGCCGTCCGCGTAGAGCCGAAGCTGGTAGAGGTCCTCCGCCTTCGTGTTCTTTGCCTTTGCTTCATAGATGGTCATTCCATCGGTCTTGCTCACCAGCAGGTCGATCTGCGCGAGGAAGCGGTTGCAGCTCGGATGCAGCGCCTTTCCGAACACCTTGCTGTACAGGCCGCGCTCGATGCAGCGGCCGTTGATGCGGATCTCAAGGCCCGAGGAGGCCATGTTGCCCTTATAGTAGGTGGCATTCTCCTTATCCGCCTCGATGGTGCCGTAGCGGCAGCGGACGGTGAGCTTGCCGCCGCCGAAGTCCGCCGGCGTCTCCGGCAGCTCTATCGGGTCTGTCTCCCAGAGGGGCTCAAGCGCCTCGAGCCGATGGCAGCTCTCATGCGCGTTCTGCTCGCGGCAGATGATGCCGATGGTGATGCGCCCCTCCGCAAGGATGGCTGCATAGGTGTAGGCGAGTTCCTCCTTGAGGTAGCCGCACAGCTGACGGAAGTCCGCCTTGGCGCGCTTCGTTGCGGGCTTGAGGCCCTCAAGCTTCTCCTTGCTGCAGCGGACGCGGACAGTGGTGCCGGTCTCAAACAGAATGGCGCCGCTGCCCTGATGGACCTTTGCGCGCATCCTTTGGTCGATGGCGGCATAGGGCGCGGACACGCAGCGGTATCGGTCCGCCGCCGCGTCCTCCTTGGTGCGGCTCTCAAGGAGCCACAGCTCGGCCTCCTCGCTGAGATAGGAAAGGGCGTTCTTCAGCCCGCAGCCGTGCTCATTCAGCGGCGTCTGCGCCCCGCCGCAGCCGGAGATGGTCAGCGCCGCGCCGAGGTCCGAGATGCCAGTGCCGCTGTCGCAGACGGAGATGTCGACATAGTCGCCGCCATCCGTGAGGCAGAGGATGACCTTGCCGCTGCCGCCGTTTGCCCTGATGGAGGAAATGGCGTTGTCCACCAGCTCCTCGATGGCCTGAGCAGGGGAGGTATAGTGGCCGCCAATGGCCTGAAACAGGGCGAAGCCGCTGGGGGTGTTGTCGAGCACCGTGTCGCCGATGCAGACGCCGGAGGGCTCATAGCTGTTCCTGGTGGCCATGGGGTTTGCGCTGTTGAAGAGGCTCTTAATGTTGTCAGTCGTATTCATGGATCATATCTCCTATAAAATAAATTTGTTTTCGGCGCGTTCGGTTCCGCGCCTGTGAGCTGCGGCAGGGGGGAAGCGGGGTGGTGGCCGCAGGGGCACCCGATGCGCTGCTCAGGGTATGTGCCGCGGATAAAGCGCGCGGCTGCGAGCCTTGAATTCTTTCATGGAACCGTACCTCCTTTCCTCAGCGTGGCAAGCAAAACAGCGTGCAGGCAAAGCTGCCTACACGCTGCTCCAAGCCACCATGAGGGTGCGGAGATCTAACGCCCGAGCGCACACGGAGGAAGGTTTATAGCGGCCGTATCTTGCCAAACGGGGCAAAACAGGGTATACTACTTCCAGACGGTGCGGCTTCAGCCGTTGTGTAGGTGCTACATCCACCTGCGCAGGTTGCGGGGAGCGCCAACTCCCTGCAACTGCCGTTGTTTTACTTTGTAATGGCAGTATAGCATATGTGTATACACATATCAATGGGCAATGTATCCAAATATTCTTGTAATAATCTGTGAAATATGTGTATTCACATATAGCTTCTTATTTTGTAAGATGAAACAAAGAGGATAGAAGGCGGTATTCCAATGAAGCAGACCGAGGCGCAATTGCGCGCCAGTAAAAAATATCACGAAAAACTGGAGAACATTCAGCTGCGCGTCCCCAAAGGTGAAAAGGGGAATATCACAGAGCACGCCAAGGCGCGGGGAGAGTCCACCAATGCGTTCATTTACCGCGCCGTGAAGGAGACCATCGCGCGCGACAAGCAGAAATAAATCGTAGCGTCAAACCTAACCGCGTATAAAAAGGCCGCCATCTCAAGGAGCTGTTGCTCACTGAGATGGCGGTCTTTTATTTTTGCGGCATACAACATTGAGGTATGGCAACCAAAGCAGCAGACGCTTCTGATAGCTCCAATCTATTATTGATCTCCCTCACTATCTTCTCTCTTTAGCTTTATATTCTCGTCATTCGCCCTTACTGTCAAAAGGCGGTATGTCCACAAAGAACATAATGTCAAAGTTTGGCTCAGGAAAATCCGGAGCACCACATGGATCATCTTCATGTCCACAGTATACCGAACCCCAGTCAAATCCAATAGATTCATGTGGGTGATGATCATTCAGCATACAGCCGACCACACGATAATTGAATTGATAAAGATGTCCCCGCTCAGTTGGAGATAGTTCACATACATAGGTCGGTTTTTCCGGCAACGCTCCAAAAATTTGGAGTAATTCTGTTACTGCGGATGGAAGCTGTTTCTGCCTGACCCATGCTAAAAAACTTTGGCAGTCACCACAATCACAGCTCCAACCTTCATATTTTTCATACCAATCTACTGTTGCGGTTCTATCAAATTCGACTGAATAATCCTTTATGTTATAGTTCTGCATTTTTACAACTCCCTCCATAGCAGTTTTTCAAAACTTGCTGGCGACGGACGGTTCTCAAAACCGTCTACGGATGGCAAGTCCACAGGGAATAGCCGCATAAACGGTGCAAGGGGGGTAGCCACCTTGACGGAATGAAGTGACGAAATATTCTCGGTCAGGCAGTTTTCTTCTGCTGACGAAGAACGCAGCTTCGCAGGACGCACGATACTCCCAATAGGAGAGTAGGCATGTATGTGTTCTCCCCTCGGTCAAAGGCTTGTATGATAAATTGTATCACATATTTTTGACGCCCGCAAGTTGCCCTGTCGGTCGCACCGGAGTCGCCCATGCCTCCGGCTTTGACTCTAACGCCGTGTATCCAGGTTTCGTGCTGCCATATAGTCGGCTTTGCATTTGACAAGATCGCTTTTGCCCAGATCACGAAAAATTCGAAGGGCTTTCTGCCTATAATTTACAGACAGCAAGCCCTTTCGCGGCTTGAGTAATTCTCTTTTGAATATTGACCGACTTTTTGAGGTCACTTCAGATGAGATGTCTTTTTTTGTCCCTGTTCCAAAACTCACTCCCTAAACAGAGAGAGCAGGTATCCGTAGCCCTCGGCCTCCATTTTTTCATAGGGGACGAAGCGCAGGGCCGCACTGTTGATGCAGTAGCGCACGCCATTGGGGGACTCCGGAT
>ERZ835109.2052-NODE-2052-length-14091-cov-4.517455_pt1 | contig 14091 bp, 8 predicted proteins | sample MGYA00519946_ERZ835109 | MGnify/ENA primary metagenome ERZ835109 (study PRJEB31850, sample SAMEA3708771) | human gut metagenome | biome: human gut; feature: human-associated habitat; material: faeces | place: China | collected 2014 ...
AACTGGCGACCTACGCGTTACGAATGCGTTGCTCTACCAACTGAGCTATAGCGGCGTTTGTCTCTCGTTTACGGCGTGCAAAATTACAGCTTTATTTGAGAAAACAAAAAGAATCCGATTATTTTTTGAGCATAATTTTTAAATCAACTTTTGTTGACGTAATCTAGAACTTTTCTTTGCGTTCAAATTTCCCGTCCTCGGTATAGTACTTCCATGTACCCTTCGGTTTATTATTTGCATACTTTCCACGAAGCTTCAATGTCCCATCTTCATAATATTCACGGTAACGACCGTGACGTTTTCCTTCCTTTACTTCCACTTCACTCTTCAACGCTCCCTCCGGATAAAACTCCCTCAAAACGTTTCCTTCAAACTTTTCGACATAGAAACGCTTCAATTCGCTCATCTGTTCTTTTTCAGTTTCAGCATCTTCGTTCATTTCCTCATCATCTTCATCGGCAGCAACGGCAACAACCTCCTCCGGTTGATATGGACTGTAATCCATCACATATTGCAAAGAAGCTGACCGTCCATCTCCTATAACCTGCATAGTCCAGTAAGGAAACGAATACAGAATATCTTTATTGGATTGTATTTCATTCCATGTGGCAGGATTCATCATAGGTTTCAGTTGAGAATAAAACTTGTGCACATCCGTATATAAGAAAATGGTAGAACTTGACTTTAAATAGGAAAGCGCATTTTCAAATCCCGGATTATTTTTCAATAAATTCTTCTGCTCGTAATCTTCCACAAAAGAGAGCAAAGATGCAGCCTTATTACTAAAAACTACATAATCATCGACATAAGTATAATATGGCTTTTCAAATTTATCAAATAGTTTTCCAAAGAACAGGCGGAAAAAGCCTTTCATTTCGACGTAATTAATCTCGAAATCTTTATAATTAACCGTCTTAATCTTAACCGGACTGCGCCGCTTAATCTTCTTTTCTATTAATTCCATGTTCTTACGGGCATCTTTTATACTTTTAGCTCTGATAGCCAGAATTAGTTCTGGGTCATGCCCCAACAACCCCGGTTCGGATTGCGTAATAGCAAATTCTCCCGACATCCAACTCAAAAAGTTTTCTTCCAAAGATATCCCGAATAGCCCTTCAATCTTTTTCCGGGAACTTTGATAAGAATCATACAATTGTTTATTATGAACCGACATTGCATTCTCCAGCTCTTTTACAAAAGTTATCGGGTTGTTGAAACCTATATTGGTATAAAGAGCCGTCCGCCCGGACAGAATCTCATGCGCTTTCATTTTATGTTTTCCCGAATTCAATAAAGCAGTGACATAAGGATCGGCAGAATCTTTTCTCAACGTATACCCTTTCACTTCCATCCGCTCCTTATCCGTATTTAGGTAAAGTCCGGCAAAATTCATAGAATTGCTAAACAGATCAATGTATTCGTTTCTTGCACCCAGATAAATAGACATGAATTGAGGTACGCGCGCATAATTAATAAAGACTCTGACAAGCCCCTTGCCGGAAACCAACTTCTCCGTTTCAATAAAAGACTGGTCGAGTCCGATTTTGGGTTTATTACGCGAATCAATAGCCGATTCGACAAGCCCGGACGTATAAGATCCTACCAAATGATTATCCACAAAAGCAATATAGAAAATATCCCTTGTTTCGGGATCACGCATTTCAAGAATATTAATACCGTTATGCATCCGGTTGGTGACAGTAAAGCCACTCATGACCAATACGGTTTCCACCTGGTCTTTCAATAAATCCATTTTCGATGTTTTCTGCATATCCAGAATCAGCAGAAAATCCCACTTTGTGGCACGAGTCTTGTGAAGCGAAATAAGCATATCCCGTTCACCAACAAGCGACAACAACACTTTATTACTTTTGACTACCGAATCAAGTTTCTCTACACTCTCCGTTACTTCCTCGAAAGATTTCGCTTTCTTCAGACATTGCCATGTTTCACTTCCACTAAACTTTTCCCAATCTTCAATCGGAGCCGATGATTGAATGATAAACGCAGCATCTTCGGGAACCAGATAGATTTGCTGAATATTACGATCAGGCGAAACAAATAAATAAACTACGGAATATACAACATATACCGCCAAAGCTAATGCAGCCACAACTAAAGTTCTCTTTACAATTTTCGAGGTACTTTTTTTCTTCTCCGGGCCTGCATATTGCTCTTCTTGCCCGCAATTTAATTCATTCATTATTGATCTGTTATAAACTTGAGTGGACAAAGATACTAAAAAAACTATTCTGAATAAAACATAAACCATTGACTCGTATCGTAAATATGTACTAACTTTACAGCATGAAAAAGAAATTCCAACTCGAAGTTCCGGGAGGAGCCGATAAAGTCTTGCTTCATACTTGTTGTGCTCCTTGTTCATCAGCCATTATTGAATGTATGATGCAGCATCATATCACCCCTGTCATTTATTATTGCAATCCTAATATTTATCCGCAGGAAGAGTATATGATAAGAAAAGAAGAATGTACGCGCTATGCCCAATCATTGGGATTGGAGATCATAGATGCGGATTACGATCATGACAACTGGCGATGTCACATAGCAGGAATGGAGCAGGAACCTGAAAGAGGAGGACGTTGCCTGCGTTGTTTTAAACTGCGTTTATTGGAGACAGCCCGTTACGCACACGAACATGGTTTCTCTGTAATTACCACGACACTTGCCTCCAGTCGTTGGAAAAGCCTGGAGCAGATCAATGAAGCCGGACAATATGCTACCGCCTTTTACCCGGATGTTACGTACTGGGAACAGAATTGGCGGAAAGGGGGACTTAGCGAACGACGTATTGCCATCATTAAAGAATACAACTTTTACAACCAACAATATTGCGGTTGCGAATTCAGCATGAGAAAAGAAGAATAAAACAAACCTGTCATCACCAGCCAATCAATGAATCGAAATAAAAAAGGTAAAAACAGAAAACTATTCAAAAAGAAATCACATTCTAATAATAGATTAGGATGTATCATCGCCATTATTGTGCTCATTCCTATTCTTTTTGGTGTTTATTTGTATTGCCAGCAGATTAATATCCAGAAAAATAACGAACCGCAAACTGATACTTCCTTTCAAATTCCACCCAGTAAAGATCTGGAGACACTTGTATCACTAGTTCCCCGGCAAGAACAAATCATCCACCATAGCGGATATACAGTGTCATATAACAAAGATTTAAAAATTCCCAACTGGGTTTCTTACGAATTAACCAGGGAAGAAACCAAAGGAAAAGAAAAAAGAGGTAATCGTTTTATTGCCGATCCATTAGTGACAGGGCCGATTGCCACAAATGCCGACTATACCCGTTCAGGATATGACAAAGGTCATATGGCTCCCGCCGCAGATATGAAATGGAGTCCTGAAGCCATGAAAGAATCATTTTATTTCAGCAATATGTGTCCGCAACATCCACAACTAAACAGAAGAGGATGGAAAAATCTGGAAGAAAAGATCCGGGATTGGGCTATAGCAGACAGTGCCATCATTATTATATGTGGACCTATTATTGAAAAATATCCCAAAACAATCGGAAAGAATAAAGTCGTAGTCCCTCAAAAGTTTTTTAAAGTAGTCCTTTCTCCTTTTGTCAAGCCGATGCGAGCTATCGGTTTCTTATTTAATAATGAGCAGGCAGTAGAACCTCTATCATCCTATGCAGTAACAATAGATAGCATCGAGAACCTGACTAACATGGATTTCTTCGCACCTCTGCCCGATGAGATAGAAAACAAAATAGAAGCAGATATTAATTACTCCCTGTGGCCTAATTAAGTAGCAAAACTCGTTTCTCTGAAATGAATTCATTTCCTTGTGCCAATGGCATTCTAGTTACAAACAGACTCGCACTTCAATAAAAGGGAGTTGTTGTATTACTCTCAAGGTTTCCCATTGTAACGTCAAGAGATTGTCTTATTCCCACATATTGTGGGAAAGTATTCCCTTATTTTATGAGAAAACATTCCCATATATTGCGGGAAAATAGTCCCACAATATATGGGAATAATGGAACTACTCTGGAAACAAAAAGATAATCACAATGAAAACAAAGAGACACAATAAGCAGCTGAATAAATCAAGCAAGGCAGACGTAACGTGAAAGAATGAATTCACAATCGCACCGAAAGAAATATACTTTTGATGTAGTCGCCTTATGATTCATCCTAAAAAGAGAACACTCCTATCCAAATTCTTTTTATCTTTGACGAACTTTTTAAATACACCTCAAAAGATGAAGAAAAAAAAGAGAAATATTCTACTATCAATTCTAATCGGAGCATTCCTCCTTTGTGCAGTTGCCGGAGGCACCTTTTATTATTATCTGTTTGCCCCCCAATTTCACCCATCTAAAACCGTATATATTTATGTAGACCGGGATGATACTGCCGATTCTATCTACCATAAAATAAAAGAATTCGGGCATGTCAATAAGTTCACCGGATTCCAGTGGATGGCAAAATACAAGGATTTCAATCAGAATATCCACACCGGTCGTTATGCCATTCGCCCCAATGACAATGTTTATCATGTATATAGCCGTTTTTCCAGAGGTTATCAGGAACCTATGAACCTTACTATCGGAAGCGTCCGGACATTAGACCGATTGGCACGAAGCATCGGCAAGCAGCTCATGATAGACTCTGCCGAAATCGCGAGCCAACTATTCGACTCTACTTTCCTAGCTCAAATGGGATATACCAACATAACACTCCCCAGCCTTTTCATACCGGAAACCTATCAGGTATATTGGGATATGAGCGTAGACGAATTCTTTAAACGAATAAAGGACGAACACAAACGCTTCTGGAATAAAGATCGCCTGTCACAAGCTACCGCCATCGGCATGACACCGGAAGAAGTCAGCACACTTGCTTCCATCGTTGAAGAAGAGACCAACAACAACGAAGAAAAGCCAATGGTAGCCGGATTGTATATCAACCGGTTACATCAAGATATGCCCTTACAAGCAGATCCCACCATCAAATTTGCCCTGCAGGATTTTGGCCTGCGCCGAATTACCAACGAGCATTTAAAAGTCAATTCTCCCTATAATACCTATAAATATGCGGGCCTACCTCCCGGTCCTCTACGGATTCCTACTATCAAGGGCTTGAATAGCGTATTGAATCATACGAAACATAAATACTTATACATGTGCGCTAAGGAGGATTTCTCGGGACGGCATAATTTCGCCGTGACGTTGGCGGAGCATAACCGCAATGCCAACCGGTATCGGGCGGAGTTGAATAGGCGCCGGATACGGTAATGGATCTAGTATAAATCATAAGTCTCTCATTCTAAATTGAACATTTTTCATTACCTTTGGCAGCTAAATAGTGTGAATAGTCAATATTAAGAAAACAGATACACATGGAAAAACATTTATTTTTGGGGGACGAGGCCATAGCGCAAGCCGCTATAGACGCTGGAATCTCCGGGGTGTACGCATACCCGGGAACCCCTTCTACTGAAATCACAGAATATATCCAAGGTTCTCCGGTAACGAAGGAAAGAGGTATCCATTGTCGCTGGAGCGCAAATGAGAAAACCGCCATGGAAGCCGCTTTGGGTATGTGCTATGCCGGTAAACGTGCGCTTTGCTGCATGAAGCACGTGGGTTTGAATGTAGCCGCCGATTGCTTTATGAACGCCGCTATGAGCGGTATCAACGGAGGTATGATCATCCTTACGGCCGACGACCCATCCATGCACTCTTCCCAGAATGAGCAAGACAACCGTGTTTATGGCAATTTCGCCATGATCCCGATGTTTGAGCCATCCAGCCAGCAAGAGGCTTATGATATGGTATATCATGGATTCGAGTTATCCGAGAAATTAGGGTATCCTATCTTGCTGCGTGTAACGACCCGTATGGCGCATTCTCGTGCCGGTGTCGTAACCAGCCCGTTGAAGCCGGAGAACCGGATGAATTGTCCGGAAGACGGTCGTCAACGTTTTATCTTACTCCCGGCATTGGCCCGTAAACGTTTCAAGAGTTTGCTGGCGTCTCAAGAGGCTTTCACGGAAGCTTCCGAGAATTCCGCATATAATAAGTATTTCGATGCCCCGAATAAAGACTTGGGTATCATCACGACGGGTATCGCTTTCAATTATCTTTCCGAGAATTATCCGGACGGTTTCGAGCATCCCGTATTGAAGATCTCCCAGTATCCGCTTCCGAGAAAGCAAGTGGAGAAGATCGTTGGCGAGTGTAAGGAGATCTTGGTGTTGGAAGAGGGATATCCGGTCGTTGAAGAGCAATTAAAAGGTTTCTTGGCGAAAGGCGTGACGGTTCATGGCCGTCTGGACGGTACGCTTCAGCGTGACGGCGAGCTTACGCCAGACGCGGTAGGCAAAGCCTTGGGTAAGGAGATCCAGAGCTATTATGCGATCCCCGAGGTGGTTGAGCAACGTCCGCCCGCATTGTGCCAAGGTTGTGGACACCGGGATATGTATGAGGCCTTGAACGAGGTGATCGCCGAGTATAACGGTACGGCTAAGGTGTTTGGCGATATCGGCTGTTATACCTTGGGAGCTTTGCCTCCTTTCCGTGCGATCGATTCTTGTATCGATATGGGGGCCTCTATCACGATGGCGAAGGGTGCTTCCGACGCGGGTGTATTCCCGGCTATCTCCGTGATTGGCGATTCTACGTTTACCCATTCCGGTATGACTGGTTTGCTGGATTGCGTGAACGAGAACACGAATATCACCATCGTTATCTCCGATAATGAGACAACGGCCATGACCGGAGGGCAGGATTCCGCCGGAACGGGACGTCTGGAATCTATCTGCGCCGGTATCGGTGTGGACCCGGCTCACATCCGTGTGATGGTTCCTTTAAAAAAGAACTTCGAGGAGATGAAGTCTATCATCCGTGAGGAAATCGAGTACAAGGGCGTATCCGTATTGATCCCTCGCCGTGAGTGTATCCAGACATTAACCAGAAAGAAAAAAGCAAGCAAGAAATGAAAACAGATATTATACTATCAGGCGTAGGAGGACAGGGTATCCTTTCTATCGCCGCCGTTATTGGAGAAGCTGCCTTAAAAGAAGGTCTGTATATGAAGCAAGCGGAAGTACACGGTATGAGTCAACGGGGGGGAGACGTGCAGTCTAACCTGCGTCTTTCCGACGAGCCGATCGCCTCGGACTTGATCCCGAAGGGCCACGCCGATTTGATCATCTCTTTGGAACCGATGGAGAGCTTGCGTTATCTGCCTTACCTGAAGAAAGAGGGTTGGCTGGTGACGAACTCCCGTCCGTTCGTGAACATCCCGAACTATCCGGAGATCGAGAAAGTGAACGCCGAGTTGGACAAGCTCCCTCACAAGGTCGTATTGGACGTGGAGGAGATCGCCAAGGAAGCGGGTTCTGTCCGTGCCGCCAATATCGTGATGTTGGGTGCAGCTGCCCCATTTATCGGGATCGAGTATGATAAGATCGAGGCGGGAATCCGTCAGATATTCGGTCGTAAGGGCGAGGATATAGTTAATATGAACCTAAAGGCGTTGAAAGCCGGTTATGACTTAGCGCAAAGTCTGCGGTAAATCTTTCTCCGGGTTTGCATGATATCAGCGTACGTGACATCTCCGGGTTTCACGTACGTTTTTTTTAACATCTAACCCCCTAGAACTTTTAGAAGAGCTGTCGAGGGGTAGGTACGGCACCGTAGAACTTTCGTAAGCCTTAGAATTATGCGGTTTGATGAGAATTTTAATGTATCTTTGTCGCTGAATCCTAAACGAGAAATGATTAAGGTTATGAAGAAGTATTTATTGGTTAGTTTACTAGCGTTATTGGCTTTCGTAGGCAAAGCTCAGGAGGATAATTCCGATATCGTGAAGGTCGGTGATACTATGCCGTCATTTACGATTGTTTCCGACAACGGGAGTAAGTTGCAGTCCGCTTCGTTGAAGGGAAAAGTGATCCTCGTGAATTTTTTCGCCACTTGGTGTCCTCCTTGCCAAAAAGAATTGGCCGCTGTCCAACAAACCCTCTGGCCGAAATACAAGAACAACAAGGACTTCGTTCTCTTGGTGATCGGGCGTGAGCATTCCGATGCCGATCTACAGAAATATAACGAGAAAAAAGGCTTCGATTTTCCATTGTATCCCGATAAGGACCGGGCTATTTTCGGCGCTTTCGCCAAGAACTTGATCCCTCGTGGCTATTTGGTCGGAAAAGACGGGAAGATCATTTATACGAGCAAAGGCTATACCGACGAGGAATTTGCTGAGTTAATGACTAAAATAGAGGGTGCGTTAAAATAAGAATCATGAAATATAGTAACATACATTTAATTTATTTTTCTCCGACACACACGTCCGCCAAGATCGTTTACGCGATAGCGGAAGGAATGGGTGCCACTTCGATGTCCGAGTCGGATGTCACTTGTGAGAGTCTGGATATGGAAGAGTATATTGATGATGAGCTGACGATTATAGCCGCTCCTGTATACGGTGGCCGTGTGGCGGAGACTGCCATGGAACGTTTTCGCATGTTCCGTTCTGCCCACCATGCGCCGGTAGTCCCCGTGGTATTGTATGGGAACCGGGATTATGAGGATGCCTTGAAAGAGCTCTGTGATTTAGTGTCGGAGCAGGGGTTCGTACCTGTGGCTGCCGGAGCGTTTATCGGCGAGCATTCTTTCAGCCGCAAGGGGATGCCCATTGCCGAGGGGCGTCCGGACGAGTCGGATCTTAAGCAGGCTACGGAATTCGGGAAAAAGATTATCGAGGAGCTGGAGAAGGTTTCCTGCATGGAATGCTTGTCCGCCTTGGAGGTGAAAGGTAATTTCCCGTATCGGGTGAAAGGCCCTTCCACTCCTCAAGCTCCTGTTACGGATAACGATTTATGTACGCAATGTGAGTATTGCGTGGATGTGTGTCCTACACATGCGATATCCTTGGCAGACGAGGGTATGTATAGCGACCCGAACCTATGTATCAAATGTTGCGCCTGCGTGAAAGAGTGTCCCGAGGGCGCACGTACTTTCGATACTCCTTACACGGCGATGCTCCATAAGAACTTTAGTGCGCGCAGGGAGCCGGAGATATTCTTCTAATGGAGGACTGGGCATCCGGTATATGGTGAGGGAAAGCGTCAAAAGGCAAAAGTTCTTTTGGCGCTTTCTCTTTTTTTGTACCTTTGTTCGGATCGTTAATCTCAAATAATACCGTGTTTGTATGAAAACCTATTTATTCCTTTTGCTTTTTGTGTTTCAAGCCTTCTCCCTTTCCTCCCAGATTAGCCTGAAAGGGTATAATCAGGAGAAGATCGATCCTTCTCTTTTCGAGGGACGATGGAAAGCCCGTTGGATCTCCTACCCGGGTGAGGCTCCGAATGTATATGGGGTCTATCATTTTCGTAAATCGTTCGATCTGGAGGTGGTTCCTTCCCGGTTTATCGTCCATGTTTCCGCCGATAACCGTTATAAATTATATGTAAACGGGAAATTGGTATCCTTGGGCCCGGCCCGTGGGGATATCTATAACTGGAGTTTCGAGACGGTGGATCTGGCTCCTTATCTGAGGAAAGGGAAGAATACGCTGGCCTCCGTTGTCTGGAATTATGCCGAGCGTAAACCTGTCGCCCAGATCAGTTACGATCAGACGGGTTTTATCCTGCAAGGCAATACGGGGCATGAGGCGGTGGTAAATACGGATACCACTTGGGTCTGCCTGCGTAATAAGGCGTATGCTCCTTGGACCGAATGGCAGGTATTGGGGTATTACGTGGCTGGCCCGGGCGAGGAACTGGAAGCCTCCGCTTATCCTTGGGGCTGGGAACAACCGGATTACGACGACAGGAAATGGGAGAAGGCCGTACGGGGCATGGAGGGTGCCACGAAAGGATCGAGAGATTACCCGGGACGGTTGCTGGTTCCTAGCCCGATACCTCCGATGGACAGCCGGATCGAGCGTCTGGCCAAGCTCCGCCGGTCGGAAGGGATCGAATGCCCGCAAGGATTTCCTTACTGGCCAAAAGCTTTGACGATCCCGGCGAATACGGAGGTCCGCTTGCTTCTGGATAATGATTACCTGACGACGGGTTATTTCTCCTTAGCCTTCAGCAAAGGAAAGGAGGCCGAGATCCATATCGGTTATTCGGAAGCCCTCTATAAGCAAGAAGAGGAATCGACCACTAAATCGTATGCGTTGAATGGCAAGGGACATCGGGACGAGTTGACGGATAAGCAGTTTATCGGGTACGGGGATAAGATACTGGCTGATGGGGGAGATAATCGTCTCTTCACGTCCCTGTGGTGGCGTACATGGAGATATGTGGAGTTGAAAGTGAAGACGGCTTCCGAGCCTTTGGTGATCGAGGATATGTATGGGACTTTCTCTGCCTATCCTTTCCGTAACGAGACCACTTTCTCCGCTCCGGGACATGAGGAGCTGGGCCGTATGCTCGAGATAGGATGGCGTACCGCCCGTCTGTGCGCCAATGAGACGTATATGGACTGCCCGTATTACGAGCAACTGCAATATTTCGGGGATACACGCATACAGGCAATGATTTCCATGTATAATACATCAGACCCTTATATGGTGAAGAATGCCATAGAGCAAGGACGGCAGTCCATGGTGGCGGAAGGGATTACGATGAGCCGATATCCGTCTAGCGTACATCAGTTTATATCCTCGTTCTCTCTCTGGTGGATTTGTATGGGGCACGATTATTGGATGTACCGTGGGGATGAGGCATACATGAAGACCTTGCTTCCCGCTTACCGTCAGGTTTTGTCGTGGTACGAGCAATGGTTGAAGCCGGATTATAGTTTGTCCTACGTTCCTCATTGGTTCTTCGTGGATTGGGCGGCCGGTTTTGATTATGGCGAGCCGATACGGGAGAAAGAGGGAAACTCGGCGCTCCAAGATTTGATGTATATAATGACCTTGGAGTTTGCGGCGGAGATGGAACAAGCGATCGGCCTCCCTGCCATGGCGGATCATTACCGGAAGATCGCTACCGAGATGCGTAAGACGATCCGCCCGAAATATTGGGACGCTGACCGTAATCTATTCGCCGATACGCAGGATCATCGCGGCTATTCCCAGCATGTGAACGCCTTGGCGATCCTGACAGGGGTTACGAAAGGGGAGGAGGCCGTAAAGGTGATGAACCAAACCTTGGCGGATACGAGCTTGATCCAGTGTACGATCTATTTCCGTTATTACTTGAATCAAGCGTTAAAGGTTTCCGGCCTAGGGGATCAATTCTTGGATAACTTACAGATATGGCGGGATCAGATGGCGTTGGGATTGACTACATGGGCAGAGATGCCGGAGCCATCCCGTTCTGATTGCCATGCTTGGGGAGCCAGTCCGAATATCGAGTTTTACCGGATCTTGTTGGGGATCGATAGCGATGCTCCCGGATTTAGGAAGATACGGATCGCTCCGTCTTTGGGAAAACTGAAGGAGGTTTCCGGTACGATCCCACATCCGCTTGGAAGCGTGACCGCCGCTTATAAATTGGATGAGAGAGGTGAGGGAACCGCCCGTCTGGTCTTGCCGGAAGGTACTACGGGTATATTTATCTGGGATGGAAAAGAAATCCCGTTGAAACCGGGCGAACAGGTTATTTCGTTATCTTCGCGTCATTAATCTATCTAAAATCCTGATATGAGACGAGTTTATTCAATTGCCTTATTGCTGCTGGTCGCTCTCGGTCTGTCGGCGACAACGAAGGAAGTAAAGTTGAAATTAGTGGAAACCAGTGATATCCATGGAAACTTCTTCCCGTATAATTTTATCGAGCAGCGGGAGTGGGGAGGAAGTCTGGCAAGGGTATATTCGTTCGTGCAAGAAGAACGCCGGGCGTATGGCGATAACCTTTTGCTATTGGATAATGGCGATATCTTGCAAGGACAACCTTCGGCGTATTATTACAATTTCATGGATACGGTCTCTACGCATATAGCTTCCGCCATGATGAATTATATGGGGTACAATGCGGGAAATATGGGTAACCATGATGTAGAGGCTGGCCATGCCGTTTTCGATCGTTGGATCAAACAATGTGATTTCCCAATCTTGGGTGCCAATATTATCCGTACCTCCGACCGGGAGACCTATTTAAAGCCCTATGAGGTATTTGAGCGTGATGGTGTGAAGATCGTTGTACTGGGGATGATTACTCCGGCTATTCCTGTATGGTTGCCGGAGACTCTGTGGCAAGGTCTTTATTTCGCCGATATGGAAGAGACGGCCCGTAAATGGATGAAGATCATTCAGGAGAAGGAGAAACCGGATGTTGTGGTAGGTATCTTTCATGCGGGAAATGAGGCTCGTACCATGTCCGGCCAGTACCGTGAGGATGCGTCGATGGAGGTTGCCCAGCGTATTCCGGGCTTCGATGTGGTTATGATGGGGCATGATCATCGCCGGTATTGTGGTAAGGTGGCGAATATCGAGGGAGATTCCGTGTTACTGATAAATCCGGCAAGTAATGGGCGTGTAGTCGGTTCCGTTGATGTCGTGTTAAAGATGGAGCATGGAAAGGTTTTGGACAAACAAGTATCGGGTGTTTTGACGGATGTGGATAAGTTGGAGCCTAGCGAGGAGTTTATGGAGAAATTCGCTCCGCAATACAAAGCGGTGAATGATTTTGTCTCCGAGAAGGTGGGAACTTTTACGGAGAGTATTGCGACCCGTCCCGCTTACTTTGGGCCATCCGCTTTTATTGATTTTATTCACTCTTTACAATTGGAGTTGACTGGTGCGGACGTCTCTTTTGCCGCCCCGTTATCCTTTGACGCAAAAATAGATAAAGGGGATATCACGATCAGCGATATGTTCAGTCTTTACAAATATGAGAATATGCTTTATACGATGAATTTGACGGGAGCCGAGATCAAAGGCTTCTTGGAGGAATCGTACGCTATGTGGACCAACCGGATGAAATCTCCGGACGATCATCTCTTATTATTGAAAGAGAGAAAGAAAGGACAGGAGAATTACGCTTCGTTCGTCAACTTCAGTTTTAACTTTGACTCTGCGGCCGGTATCATTTACACCGTGGATGTAACGAAACCCAAGGGCGAGAAGATCACGATCTTGAAAATGGCGGATGGTAAGCCTTTCGACGAGAATAAAACGTATAAGGTAGCTCTCAACTCTTACCGGGGTAACGGAGGAGGCGAGCTATTGACGAAAGGGGCCGGCATTCCCCAAGACGAGTTAAAGAGCCGTATCATTCATTCGACCGATAAAGACCTCCGTTATTATATGATTCAATATATAAAGGAAAAGGGCGTACTTAGCCCACAACCTTTAAACCAATGGCAGATGATCCCTCTGGATTGGACGAGACCGGCGGCTGAACGGGATTGTAAGTATCTTTTCGGAGAATGAGTTTCCGTCCTTGAAGTGTCTGGTTTGCGATAGTATCTCAATGGGAAACGGTGGTAAAGTCAATGGGATAGAGGTGTTATCTCAATGACTTTACGGCCGTGTCCCATAGGCTTTTTTTGTATCCCTGATAAGTTGGTAGGGGATGGTTCAGGGCGCAAAGGGCGCATCTTTGCGAGGTTTGTAAAACTTTTATATTATAAAAAAATTAGCGTCTTACTTATATATAGATGGAGTAATATATTTTTTTTTGTAAAATGTTTTTGCGAACACGTAAAGATGCGCCCTAATGCGCCCTGTGATTTTTTTGGAAGATTTTCTTGATGTCTTAAAGTATAGATAGACAGTTGTTTATGTAATACTGTTCTCTTAGCCCTTTTTTAGTCTTTGGGGCGATATAATCGGCCTAAACTCACATTGTACGTGGCCCAAAAGCACGTGTACAGAGCGATTTTCTCGTGATTCCATGAGCAGAAAGCCGTTTTTCCCGTGTGATTTCCTCTCGTCGCCAGGACCTGTTTATCGTTTTTATACGTGTAAAAGCACTCGTGAGAGCCCTGTTTTCGGTACACGTGGTGACTCGTAAGTTAAAAAAGAGCGTCACGTATTATTTCAATGTACGCAATCCCCCTCATGAAAAAAATATTGCAAAAAAATTCCGAAAAAGTTTGGAGGTTATGTTTTATAACACTACTTTTGCACCCGCATT
>ERZ835109.2060-NODE-2060-length-14020-cov-3.617186_pt1 | contig 14020 bp, 9 predicted proteins | sample MGYA00519946_ERZ835109 | MGnify/ENA primary metagenome ERZ835109 (study PRJEB31850, sample SAMEA3708771) | human gut metagenome | biome: human gut; feature: human-associated habitat; material: faeces | place: China | collected 2014 ...
GTCCGGCTCGTGAAATCCATTCACCTTCGGGCATACTGTAAATATTGCGGTTTTGTGAATAGTCGTTCATTCGCACAGCATAATAACATTTACGCTTTACATTCCTTCAAAATCGAGTATACTTAAATCAAGCAGAATTTGTGTTAAGAAACAACTGTTTTTCAGTATTGACTTTGCTTATTTAACTTGATTATTCGGAGGAAGTACCATGTACCATATTAATTTTGAAAATCCATGCCATATCTATTTTATTGGAATTGGCGGCATCAGCATGAGCGGACTTGCTGAGGTTTTAATGAAGGAGGGCTTTACCGTCAGCGGCTCTGATTCTAAGGAATCACCTCTGACTGACCATCTGTCCTCACTTGGCGCTGTTATCTTTTATGATCAGTCCATCTCTCACATTCCGCAGGGAACAGATGTTGTTGTCTACACAGCAGCGATCCATCCTGAACATCCAGAGATTGTTGACGCAACAAAGCGCAATATCCCGCTGTTAACAAGAGCTGAGCTTCTTGGACAGCTGATGAGAAACTATAAAACGGCAATCAACATTGCTGGAACTCATGGAAAGACAACTACGACCTCTATGGTTACTGAAATTCTTTTGGCTGCTGATACTGATCCGACAATCTCTGTCGGAGGCATTCTTCCAACAATCGGAGGAAATATTCGCGTAGGCGGCTCAAATCTTTTTGTCACTGAGGCCTGCGAATATACAAACAGCTTTTTATCCTTCTATCCTACTATGGAGGTTATACTGAATATTGAAGCAGACCATCTTGACTTCTTTAAGGACATTGACGATATCCGTCATTCTTTCCGCTTATTTATGGAAAAGCTTCCTAAGGATGGCGTACTTGTAATCAATGGCGATATTCATAATCTTTCTGAGCTGATCAAGGGTCTTGACTGCGAGATTATCACTGTTGGACACGGAGAATCATGCGATTACCGCGCTTCTAATATCTCATATAATGAATTTGCTCAGGCTTCCTTTGACGTCACAGATGCAAGCAACACTACACTTGGTCACATTCAGTTAAGTGTTCCTGGGGAACATAATGTTTACAATGCACTTGCTGCCGTTGCCCTTTGCCAAAAGCTGAATCTTTCAATGGATGCCATTGCTGCTGGTCTTTTAAATTTCCATGGTACGCAAAGACGCTTTGAAAAGAAGGGTGTTGTAAATGGAATTACTGTTATTGACGATTACGCTCATCATCCACAAGAAATCACAGCGACACTTACTGCTGCAAAGAAGTATCCGCACAAAAAGATCTGGTGCATCTTCCAGCCGCACACCTATACAAGAACAAAAGCCTTGCTTACTGATTTTGCAAAAGCTCTGTCCTTAGCAGATGAGGTCGTTCTTGCAAAAATTTATCCAGCAAGAGAAACTGATGATCTTGGCATAAGCTCCGACAATATCCGCGTTTTGTTAGAGCAGACCGGTACAAGTGCTCATTATTTTGAAACCTTTGAAGAAATTGAAAAATTTATTTTGCAGCATGCAGCCTCTGGTGATCTGGTGATCACTATGGGCGCCGGTGATGTTGTAAAAATCGGAGAAGACTTAATTTCTAAATAAGGTATTCGCAAAATCCCCAATTGCTTGCCCTGATCCTAAGGGAAATAATTGGGGATTTTTTATCGCTTTTCAAAAGAAATAACTTGTGCTATACTTTACAAAGATGATACTTGGATTTTGGAGGTTTTTTATGTCCTTTCTTTTACTGGAGAACCGGCTCAGCATAGATACCCTTGTTGTTCCCGGCTATTTTATAGACCGTTTTCTTCCTGCCGCCTCCGGTACGGATGTAAAGGTTTACCTATATTTGCTTCGCGCTGTCTCGACATCAGCCACTGGTTTAAGCAGTGCTTCAATTAGTGACAGGCTTGATATTTCAGAGCGCGAGGTACTTCGTTCTCTTAGCTATTGGGAATCTGTTGGTTTGATGCGCCTTAGCTTTACATCGGGTCACGAATTGTCAGGAGTTGCATTTACAGATCCATCTATTCAGGCAGAGACAGAGGCTTCTGCACAGACTGCACCTACACAGACAGCTGCACCTGCTCCAAGCGTACAATCTGTGATTCCTACGCCCGCTCCTGCTTTAGTTTCTCCTGCAAATACAACCATTGCAAATGCTTCTGGCTCAATGGCTTCCACACAAACTACTACACAGTCTGCTGCAAATGCGACCCCTTCTATACAGTCACTTCATCTTTCCCAAGAGGAGCTGATTCTTCTTGAGAACGATCCTGAGTTTAACATGTATATGTCGGCATGGCAGCAGTATTTTTCGCGCCCGCTTAATTATGCAGACACAGAATCATTTGGCTATTGGTATCTTCAGTTTAACCGCTCACCAGATGTCATTGATTATCTTGTTGATTACTGCGCTAATCACTGCAAGGGCAAGCTTAATATGAAATTTATTGATTCTGTTGCCCAGTCCTGGCATCAAAAAGGTCTTCATACACTTGATGCTATTCGTCAATACAACCTGCTTCATAATGATACTGTCTATGCTATTATGAAGGCATATGGCTTATACAATCAGACTCCTGCTCCGGCTCAGCTTGAATATATCAATAAATGGATTAAGGATTACAGTTTTCCTACAGATGTCTATGTTTATGCCTGCAATATCACGATGAAAAAATGTCAGCGCCCAAATGTTAATTTTACAGAAAGCATCTTAAAGCGCTGGAAGGAAAAAAATGTGCAGTCACTTGCTGACGCAGAGGCTGCTGAAAATCAGCGTGATCAAAAGGTAAAAAGTGATGCTGCAAAGCGCACCAGTTCAAACCGTGCTTCTTCTGTCGCAAAGGGTACACAGCAGTTTCGTAATTTTACTGAGCGCAAAAATAATAATTACATGGAAAAGATTTTAAAGCAGTATAGTCAGGATTCAAATGAATGATTATCACAGAAAGGATTGACTTTTTATGGCTCTGACCAATTCACAATATAATGAACTGATGCGCCGCTACAGCCGCATCCGTTTCCAACACCAGCATGAGATGGAAGAACGTCTGCGCCATATCTATGCGCAGTGCCCAAGACTTCTTGAGATTTCAAAGCTTCTTCCGACATCTAGCGCTGCTCTTGCAAAGGCTAAAATCACTGGCAATAAAGCGCAGGCTCTAAATGCGCAGATGCAGATTGATGCACTTAGACGCGAGCGCGCTGCGCTTCTTTCTTCTCTTCACTATACACTTGATGATCTTCAGCCAAAGTATAGCTGCCCGGACTGTAAAGATACTGGATATCTTGACGGAAACCGCAAATGTCACTGCTTTGAACAGGCTGGCATCAGCTTACTCTATGAACAATCTGGCATTATGGATCGTTTAAAGCGTGAAAATTTCGATACCTTTGACATAAACCGCTATTCAGATGCACCAAATCCACTTCTTGGCGGAATGAGTAATCGCGCCCATATGCAGCGTCTCAAACTTATTTATGAAAAATATGCTTATCAGTTCAAGGATGGAAACCCTAGTCTTTTAATCTTTGGAAATCCAGGCGTTGGCAAGACATTTCTTTGTAACTGTATTGCAAAGGTTGTTCTTGACAAAGGCTTTTCTGTCTTATATATGACTGCTCCTGAATTTTTTGAATCAGCTATGCAGCGTTTTCATTCTAACAACGATGATTCATCAGAAAATGATTCATATGCACTCACATGCAGCCTGTTGATTATTGATGATCTTGGAACTGAAAATCTGACTCCTTTTGTAATCAGTCAGCTGTTTCATGTGATCAATTCGCGTGATCTGTCAAGGAAAACAACTATTATCTCAACAAATCTAAGCCCAGAAGAGCTTCAAAGTACCTACACTGAGCGAATCTCCTCACGACTTATGGGGCAATATACGCCTATCCCTGTTTTTGGAGAAGATTTAAGAAATTCGTAGACATATTTTTTTTCTAAAAAATAACATGACCCCTGCTAATTCGCTTATGACTTTGATTCTCTGGGGTCATGTTGCACAAATTTTTCTTTCTTTTTACGTAAATTTCTTTTTATCCATTTCGACGTAAGGCTTGAATCTTCGACATCTTCATGTTATGATTAGTTAAGGTTCGTACTTTTGGACGCAGGTAAGCTGCATATTATAATCATGGAGGTCATCATGCCAAACGAAAAGAATCTGAACACGATACCAGTGGGCACACTGGGTCTTATCCCACTTGAAAGCTGCGCAAGCCTTGGACAGAAGGTTAATCAATACCTGACTGAGTGGCGCGCTGAGAGAAGTCATGCACAATCTACTGCACTTCACTTCTCTGAATACAGCAAGGACAGCTACATTGTCAAAGCAAAGAATCCTCGCTTCGGTTCCGGTGAAGCAAAGGGCGTTATCGAGGAATCAGTCCGCGGCTGCGATCTGTATCTTATGGTGGATGTTTGTAACTATAGCCAAACGTATTCTCTGTGCGGATATGTGAATCACATGTCTCCAGACGATCATTACCAGGATTTAAAGCGTATCATTGCTGCTGTTGAAGGCAAGGCACGCCGTATCAATGTAATCATGCCATTCCTGTATGAAAGCCGCCAGCACAAGCGTACTTCCCGCGAGTCTCTTGACTGCGCTATGGCTCTTCAGGAACTTACAAAAATGGGTGTATCCAACATCATTACTTTTGATGCTCATGATGCACGTGTTCAGAACGCAATTCCACGTGATGGATTTGAGAGCGTTCCGTGTGTATACCAATTTATCAAAGCACTGCTTCGTGCAGAGCCAGATCTGCAGGTTGACAATGAGCATCTTATGGTCATCAGCCCAGATGAGGGCGGCATGGGCCGTGCAATCCAGCTGACTAACTATCTTGGTGTTGATATGGGTATGTTCTACAAGCGCCGCGATTACACCCGCATTGTAGACGGAAAGAACCCTATCGTTGCTCACGAGTTTTTAGGTACCAACGTAGAAGGAAAGGATGTCATCATTATCGACGACATGATTTCTTCTGGTGACAGCATTCTTGATGTTGCACGCGAATTAAAACGCCGTAAGGCACGCAAGGTTTACGCTGCTGCTACTTTTGGTCTGTTTACAAATGGACTGGCAAAGTTTGATGCTGCTTATGAACAGGGTATCATTGATCATATCCTGACCACTAACCTTGTTTACCAGAGACCAGAGCTGCTATCTCGTCCGTACTATGTAAATGTTGATCTGAGCAAGTATATTGCACTTTTGATTGATAACTTAAATCACAATGTATCAATTCATGGTCTATTAAATCCGACTGACAGAATCAACCGTATTCTTGAAAAGCATCGTGCTGCACAGGCACAAAAAGCTGCCGAGAATAATATATCTGAGGAAGCATAATACAAACAAAAAACCTTCAAATACATTTTTTATCGAATGTATTTGAAGGTTTTATTTTTATACTGCTTTACAAACAAGTCCGCATACTGTTCCGTCGGCTGCTGCTGTTGTCAGCTGACGCACCGTCTTAGTACGGCAGTCTCCTGCAGCGTAAACTCCCGGTGTCCTTGTTTTACAATTTTCACCGGCAATTACATATCCAGCCTCGTCAAGATCTACGAGATCTCTAAATACTTCATTGTGAGGCTCCATTCCTATTGCAACAAATAAGCCATCTGCCACAAGTGTCTTCTTTTCACCTACAAGATTTGTAACTTCAAGTTCTGTCAGCTTCTTTTCACCAAGAAGTGCAGTCACACTGCTTTCCATAATGCACTCAATATTCTTTGCATCCATTACCTGATCAATAAGACTCTTCTCAGCGCGGAATGTATCTCTTCTGTGAATCAAATACACCTTGCTGCAAATGCCTGCCAGATACAGCGCATCCTGAAGAGCTGCGCTTCCTCCTCCTACAACAGCCGCTGTTTTCTCCTTAAAAAACGGTCCGTCACATACAGCACAGTAAGAAACTCCTCGTCCAATCAACTCCTGCTCTCGCTCGATTCCTAGATGACGATGTGCCGCACCTGACGCAATAATAAGATTTTTGCCATCATATGTCTCACCATCCTCAGTGCAAACTTCAAAGCCATTATCTATTTTTCGTGCCGAAATTACCCTGCCATAAGTAACCTCACCGCCAAGATTTGTCAACTGTGCCATCAGTCCATCTGCAAACTCCATTCCGCTGATCTTTGCAATACCTGGATAATTTTCCACACATGGAGACAGTGTAATCTGTCCGCCCATAGCCTCACACTCCAGAATAAGCGGCTTAACGCCAGATCTGAGCGCATAAATTCCTGCTGTCAGACCCGCTGTTCCAGCCCCTACTATAATCATATCGTACATATTATCTTATTTCCTCTTTTCTTATTTAATAAATGGTATATATCCTCTAGCTTAATGAATAAATTTCGAGATAAAATCTCTTACCAGACGGCGCGTCTCATCAATTCCATCCGCATGGCCAAATTTTCGCTCTGGATGCCACTGAACACCTAAAATCTTCATCTGTTCAGACTGATATGCCTCGATGGTGTGATTATCTTCATCTATTGCAAGCGGCTCAAAGCAGTCTGCAAGTGCATCCTCGAAAATGACATCCTTATGATAATTGTTAACGTAAATGCTTCGATTTTCTTTTAGCAAACGTACCTTATGATCCTCACCGCGCTCTCTAGGACACGGCAGATCAGGATGATATGCCAGTTTTCCACCAAATAGAACATTCACATACTGCATGCCTCGACATGTACCTATAATCGGTATTCCATGATTAACACAGTAGTGAATAAGCTTTTCTTCCATCTTATCACGGTATGGCTGTACCGTTTCCTCATGTTTACGGTCATACCACTGCGGTCCAAGTGCACCGCCGCCAACTACAATCAAAAGATCTATTTTTTCATCAAACAGGCGTTCAAAGTTTTTAGTATGGTTTGCAACAGGACGCGGAATAAAACCAATAGACTCATAAAATTCAACATATCCAGCCTCTAGTATATCAGTTGGATCTCCGTAATCGTTGACACCCTCTCTCTGCGTGATAAGTGCATGGAGATTTGTATATTGAATGCCTTCCTTGATCAGACCATTTCTGCAGTCCATTTCCAAATAGTCAAGCTGTGATACTGTATCGTAAATTTTCTCGCCACAGCCGATTGCTGCCGGAATATTAAATTCTGCGCATCGAATTGCCATGTGAGAAGCTGCACCACCATACTTTGTGATAAATCCTTTGATATTTTTTGTAAAAATCCATTCGTAGCCTGGGTCAGCCTTTGGCACTACAACAATTTTTCCAGTGATATCAGCATCCGGCTCCTCATCAAGCAACACTACCTCGCCCTCGACTGTCTTTGCCGTGATGAAATTAGGGCGTGCCTCATACACAGGAATCACATCTACGCTCGCACCTGACAAAATAACTTCTGGAAGAAGAATTAATCGGCTGTCATGATTTAAACGGCGCCGCTTTGTGATTAGCTTCATCCAAAGCTTTTTTAAATTTTCTGGATCACAGCCTGACTCATATAGCTTAAAGTCATCTACACACAGCCAAGACAAATCCATAGTACGAATCTCCAAAATTGAGCCAAGCTTACGAATCAGTTCTAATACCATACTAAGCGATTTTGTAAATTCAAATTTAAAATACTCTCGCTGTTCAATTGCGCTGATCCAAAATTTTGCCATACGCTCTGCAGGCACATCAAGCTGTGTATCTTCCAGAGCCTGCGTCAAAATACTGATATCAAGATCTTTTTGAATCTTTACCTTATCTTTTTTAATACGCGATGGCGCAGGGCGAAAATTCATCGCATCGTAGCGGTCTGAACGAATATCATATGTGCCGCTTCGAAGATGTCCATACTTAAAGTTAAACTCCTCGCGGCTTATAAGGCCCTCAGAAAAGCGCTCAAAATCATCGTTAAATTCTGATGATACTGTAGAAATTCCCTGCATGAAAGTATCCACATTTTCACTTGTATAATAGCCAGCATCTACAAGCGTGCGAAGAAATGCTCTTGCGATAAAGGCAAGTCTTGCCTGGCGGGCAAATTGCGGAGTACCATTTGTGCGAATTTCTTTTAACAAAGTCAAAATACTGTCGATGATTATGTCAATTGACACATCTTGGTACAGCAGCTTTTCAATTTCCTCACGGCAATTTTCAAGACGCTTTAGTGCTTCAAGATCTTCTTTTAAAATCTTTTCCTGATTCATTACAGCATCAATCGTAAGCTTTTTTACTTCGCGCACAAGAAGTTTACGTTCTTCCTCGGTAAAACCATAACGAAGCAATCTCTTTGAATTTTCTTCCGTCATAAAATCATAGCTGCTGAAAATGATCTCAAACTCAATTTTATCGTGTGCAGAAAGGTCTTCCTCAAGCCTTGTCTGATAATACTGAACAAGACGAAGTGCGAGCGGTTCTGGAATACTTGCTGGAATCAGTGAATAATAGGAATATGTCAGGTTAATATATGGCTTATTTCCAACCTGATACATAAGATCCTCATTAAATGCACGATAGCCTAATGTACGGATTCCTTCATTCCATGCATGATGCGTTATGATCTCGCGGTACAGTGAATAATCTAATGCCCTTGGATTGCTTCCAATGATCTCAGATGGATTCCAAAAAGCCATATCAGAAAGCTTCATCGGCTTTCCTGTAATTGCATCAAGATGCTCCTCATACTCCCGGCGAATCTGACCCTTTCTTGCAAAAAAAGAATAATCATCAATATAACGTCCTTCACGATAGCCTGCTGCAAGCGGACGAACCTGAAATAGAATCACCTGATTGTGGCTGTCTATGGCAAATTCAATATCAAGCGGAATATCCTCTATGATGCTCTCTACTTCTGCCACTGCTGCAATCAAATTGTGCCAGCGCTCCTCAAGCTGATAAAGTGAAACATTTCTCGCAATCCAAAGCGTTTTGCCGCCACGACCGCTTGTTACACTGTCTGTTGACCCCAAGTCATCGTAATTAACAAGATAATATGGACGCTTTCCTTTTAAGTCACGTGAAAAGACAACGCCGCTGACACACACGTCCATTGCCTGGCGCTGTATCAGTACCTGCTCATTTGAAATACCCTTTATATCTTTTTCATATGACTGAATTACAGCCTCGATTGATTCTACGATCTGCGCACGACTCGCTGAATCTACATCAAGAATACTTTTATAATGTCCTGCATTGGAGGACTTCATACAGTCTTCCTGCGTAGAGGAGCTTCGCACAACGATTCTGCAGCCACCAAATTTTTCCATAATCTCTGTGCAGACTTGATTTTTGTTGCGCCAAAAGTCTTCTACTCTAAGGATATACATTTCCTCTATGCTTGCCTTTTTGATCAGGTTTTTCATCGCATACAATGTATTTGCCTTTGTCGAAATAATCTTATTGATACGATTCGCCATATTGCATGTCCTCCCTTGCCTGTACTGCTTTGTCTATTTTTTATCCAGATCTATATCACGAGTGTATCTGGTTTTTTTCTACCATACCAGTTTACCACACTTTTGACAATCCCGCCACATAAAAAGGAACCACCTTGCGGTGATTCCCTTTCTTATTGCTTATTACTCATTTTGTATTTTACTTTACTTCCTGCTGCTTCTTCTCAACCAGTTCACGAATAGCCTTAAGATCTTCGGCTGTCAATTCCTGACTGTCAAGATAAGCACGGATGAACTCTACCGCAGAACCACTAAAGCTAGTCTTCTGATAGCGCTTCATCAACTCTTTCTGATAATCTTGTTCTGAGATTAATGGTTTATAAACATATGCATGACTTCTCTTTTCATATGTTACATAGCCTTTGTCACGCAGGTAGGACATAAATACGCTAATTGTTGTTCTAGCATACTCTTTACCATACTCTGTCTTCAGACGCTCTAACAAGTCTGCTACAGCTACATTGTCACCAATTTCCCAGATACATTTCATGATCACTTGTTCTGTGTTTGTTAATTCTAACATCGCGATATCCCTTTCTGTACCTTAATTAGACAACAGTATCTTCTGTTTTTACAGCTGTTTTTTTGCTCCCAGAATAAATCCTGCCATGTGGGCAATACTTTTTTTCTAAGGCAACGAGATTATATTACCGCATTTTCCTAATAATTACAATGAATAAAATTAGCATTTTATTAACTTTTTGTATTTTTTTGATCAAAAATATGACGGTAAATTTAATCTCTTTTGCAATCCTCGTCAAATTCATTTATTTTGTGACAAAATCTGTGCTTAATCATGTGCCACAATCTGTGGACGATTTAAGATTTCCATAAATTCCTCACCCGTAATTGTCTCGTGCTCATAAAGGAACTTTGAAATTTCATGAAGTTTGTCCATATGACTATTTAAAAGATTTTTCGCCTTTTCATACTGCTTCTGCACAAGAGCTACTACGAGATCATCGATCTTCGCAGCCGTCTCCTGTGAACAGCTCATACTGGTGTCTCCACCTAAGTAAACATTATTTAAACTTTCCATTGCTACCATACCGAACTCACTCATACCATATCTGGTGATAATCGCACGTGCAAGCTTCGTTGCCTGTTCAATATCGTTTGATGCACCTGTTGTCACATCTCCAAACACAAGCTCTTCTGCCACACGTCCTCCGGTAAAGGTTGCAATCTTATTTTCAAGTTCTTCCTTTGTCATCAAATACTTTTCGCCTTCATCAACCTGCATTGTGAAGCCAAGCGCACCTGATGTACGCGGGATGATCGTAATCTTCTGCACTGGTGCGGAATTTGTCTGCAGCGCTGCTACAAGCGCATGTCCGACCTCGTGATACGAAACAATCAGTTTTTCTTTCGTTGAAAGAATACGGTTCTTTTTCTGATAACCAGCAATAACTACTTCAACACTTTCCATTAAATCAGTCTGTGTTGCAAATTTTCTTCCATCACGGACGGCACGAAGTGCTGCCTCATTAACAATGTTGGCAAGCTCAGCACCAGATGCACCTGCTGCTGTTCTCGCTATTGCATTAAAGTCAACATTGTCTGCAATCTTAATCTTTGCCGCATGTACCTTCAAAATATCCTCACGACCCTTAAGATCAGGCAGTTCAACAGGAATACGGCGGTCAAAACGACCTGGACGAAGAAGTGCAGGGTCTAGAGACTCCGGACGGTTTGTCGCTGCCAAAATGACAACGCCCTTAGAACCATCAAAACCATCCATCTCTGACAGCAGCTGATTTAACGTCTGCTCACGCTCATCATTGCCGCCGATTTGACCACTCTCTCTTTTCTTTCCAACTGCATCAATCTCGTCGATAAAAACAATACATGGAGCCTTTTCATTGGCCTGTTTAAACAGATCTCTTACTTTTGCGGCACCCATACCAACGAACATCTCAACAAATTCGGAACCTGAAATGGAGAAGAACGGAACATCTGCTTCACCAGCTACTGCTTTGGCAAGCATTGTCTTACCAGTTCCAGGAGGGCCTACAAGAAGCGCACCTTTTGGCATTTTCGCACCGATCTCGCGATACTTTTCCGGATTATGAAGGAAATCAACGATCTCCTGAAGAAGTTCTTTGGCTTCCTCCTCTCCGGCAACATCTTTAAATTTAATACCATCAACGGATTTTACATAAACTTTAGCATTGCTCTTTGAACCTCCGCCCATGCCAAAGGTCATCATGCTCTCTCCATCGCCCATCTTGCTCATCATTTTTCTGGAAAGAAACCATCCCAAAAGCGCAAAAAGCGCAATTGGAAGAATATAGCTTATCAACATATATTCAAGCATGCCCATCTGCTGAACAATTGGCTTACTAAATACAGCACCAGCTTCCTCAAGACGATTTACAAGATCAGGATCGTTCATTGTTCCTGTCTTGTAAATATGCTCACCACTCTTGTCTGAGAAGGTAATCTGCGTATCTTCTACACTGACTTCTCCAATGTTCTTTTCCTCGATCATTTGGAGAAATGTGCTGTAATCCGTCTGCTCTACCTGTCGTCTAAACAGATTCGGAAATACAAATGTATTTAAAAGCAAAAACACAATGATGGCAATGACCCAATAGGTCAGCATCGGTTTTTTTGGCCTGTTCGGCCTGTCATCTACTTCCATAAGCACCTCACATTCTGCCTTGGATTTCCAAAGCTTTCGGCATATTTTAGCCTATTCGTATCATACCCCTTTTCATTAGCACTGTCAAGGTGAGAGTGCTAAATTTTGTGTGAAATAAATATGAATTATTCTATTTTTCCGACTGTTTACGTGCTTTTTTTGAATGATCTGTGGCCATTTTTCTTTCGTAATAAAACATATATTGCTGCATGACACCGGCAAATCCTTCGTATTTTTCTACTGGGAAACTTCCATTATAATAGGTTTTCTGGATTCGGTCAATCCATACATCTACCGGAAATGCACCTATACGATGATATCCAAACAACGCCACACAATTTGCAACCTTTTCACCAACGCCATAACATGAAAGAAGTGCTTTATGCAAGTCGTCATCACCAAGCATAGCCCATTTTTTTATGTCTAATTCCCCGGATGCTACCTTTTGGGCAGCTTCATACACATATTTTGCCCGATATCCCAAAGAAAGATCCTGCAGATCAGACAAGCTTAATCCTGCTAGCTGCGTCGGCGTTGGAAATGCAAAAAACTCATTTTCCTTATCTATACATGTTCCGCATGTCGTCGACAAGCTTTCCACTGCCTGACGTATTGCTGGAATATTTTTTCTTTGTGAAATTATAAAGGTGATGAGCATTTCCCATGGATCCTGGTTCAAAATACGGATACCTTTTCCATATGCAAATGCAGACTTTAGATAATTGTCATCCGCATCAATTGCCTTTTCATAACTGCGGTAATCAAAATCCAAATCAAAGTAATGACACCAGAACTGCTTGTATTCCTCTTTGCTGCAAAAAAATATCAGATGGACACCATTCTGGCAAACAAAAACTTTTTTATCTGCAGCCATGACTCGATACCATGCCATGCTTTCACAATTCTCCAAACCCTTGCTTTTGCAAAGCTTTTCCTGCTCCTGCAAAGAAAGTTTATAAATTCTGAAGCATTGTCCACTCTCCATGATCTGTTCAAGGTCAAAGCAATCTGCCTCAACATGAACACAATTTGATTCTATATACTCACATACATTTACATTCTCACTCATTGATACATTTCCTTTCTGCATGCGACTTTTCACATGCAATACCATGATAAAACAAATGCAAATATATGTCAATTGTGTTACAAACGAAGGGCACCGCCCCTGCATTTGTCATTGCCGAGGCGGTGTCCTGCTTATTAGCAAACTTTCTTTACTGCGTGATTTGTTATGCCTTTTTGCTGCGCAGATACAGCCAGATCAGTGCTGTAAGCATAATTGCTCCGAATCCAGCTAGTGCCATACCAATGGTTCTGCTCATGTCTTCAATACCAAGAATTACTCTTTCAGATGAAGGCGTTGTTGTCGGCGTTTCACTAACCGTTGTTTCCGCAGCAGTTGTTGTTGTATTGGCTGCTGGAGTGGTAACTTCTGGTGTAGATTCTTCATCATCTGGTGAAGGCAATGTTGTTGTCTCTTCCTCAGAAACAGTCATTTCTTCTGGAGTTGTCTCTTCCTCAGAAGTCGTTGTTTCCTCTGGTGTTGTTTCTTCCTCAGAAGTCGTTGTTTCCTCTGGTGTTGTTTCTTCCTCAGAAGTAGTTGTCTCCTCTGGTGTTGTTGTCTCAGACTGATGAGGATCTGTCGGTCCATCAGGTTCTGTTTCTTCTTCCTCTTCAGGATTTCTGACATCGCGAATAAGATAAATCACATTGCCTGCGTCGTCCACTACTTCTTCAATTACATTCTTGCCATTCTCATATTTCCAATCCTGGCCTTCTGTAATTTGAATCTTTCCATCGGCAGTCACATTAAACAGAATATCTCCCGGAATCTTATGCTGACTTAACCCAGCGGCAAGCCACTGGGGTTCCATTGACGAAGTTCTAGTGTCTGCGTACATCGCAAGGACTTTGGCAGACACATCTGTTCCGGAG
>ERZ835109.2061-NODE-2061-length-14015-cov-4.927221_pt1 | contig 14015 bp, 18 predicted proteins | sample MGYA00519946_ERZ835109 | MGnify/ENA primary metagenome ERZ835109 (study PRJEB31850, sample SAMEA3708771) | human gut metagenome | biome: human gut; feature: human-associated habitat; material: faeces | place: China | collected 2014 ...
TATAATGTTATGTCAGTTGTGACATAGCTTATATTTATATTAATGGTAGTTAATGTTGGAGTTTTAACACCTACATACAATTTACCATTATTAACACTTATTTTTGTGATTTCATTGTCTCCATTAACATCGAACCACCGGATAGCTAAAAAATTATCCTCAAAATTACCGTTTAACGTTTTGAAACCCCCAGCAACGCTCTTGTCCTCTAAATGCAGTGTTTTATACGTCAAGTGATATTGAAATGGCTTGTCGATGTAATGGTTTATGTTTTGCACACACCCTTTAGTGATAAAGCACCAGTAAAATGTTGATTTAGTGCTTATGCCACCGTTTTGCTGATATCCAATTAATCGAATGAATCCGGTATAATCAGATATAGCTTTAAAGCTAAAAATATACACATCATCACATGGTGATGTTACAAAATTATTTTTATATCCGTACAATTTATTTCTGGTGCTATCATCGCCTAATGCAGGGTACATAAAGTTGGGGTCATCAAATTTTACTTTGCATACGCAAGTATAGATTTCACCTTTTGTTAATTTCTCGTTAAGATACAATCTAGCAATATCATTACTCTGATTAACTGCTCTATTGTTATTAGATGCAATAACATCTATAACGTTTGTCATGCTCATGGGAAATCGAATAGCCAAAACACACTGATTGAAATAACTATTATCATACCAACCATATCTAGCTCCCGTATCATCTCTTACTTCAAACACACTATAAACGTTATCTGTGTGTTCACCAGAATATACAGCGGTATGTTCAATTCTCATAAATCTTTTTTCGTCAGTGCTTGATCCTAGATTATAGCATAAAATATCACCTGCTATGCAGTCTGATATATTTTTAGGAACAAAAGCAAAACCTTTGCTTATGGCGTATGGGGCTAATTGGTGCGACCACCACTCGTTATCTGGATTGCTCATTTTATCTAGCAAATAACTGTCATGATAAAATCCATCAATATACTTGTTGTATGTGGTGTTGAATTTAGAATTTTCATATTTTAATCCAAAAATAACTGCACATGCAAACTGCGAACAAGTCATACCCCAACTGCCATTATCATTTTTAAGTGGTGTTCCAAAAATACTTGAGTGTGTGTGTAAATAATTAATGTTTTTACCCACGTAACTGTACGCAACATCCCATATCCCTCTAGGCACTCCTGATGGCATGGAGCTTATCGCTGTAGGTATTTTTTGAATTAATGCGCGATAATCAGCGATTTTGTTGTTATTAAGTTTAAATGTTGTATATCCATCATTTTTATTATTTGAACTATCAACAATGTCAAAAATAGCAGATAATCCGGTGTCTGTAAAATCGTTGTTTACTTTTTCATACACTGTGTTATTGTTGAGGTTTTCATTCACTATTGCAGTGCTATCCTGTAACACGCTCAGAATTTTAGGTATATTTTTCCAAAACATACCTTTATTAATTAAATCATCAATTTTGTTGTTTATTTCATCCTGTACATCCAGATTTTTAAAATAATTCTGCACATAGCTTTTTAAATCATTAAAAGCATCCTGCAAGCTGTCAAAATTTTTCTGCATTGCTTTCCATTGTTCTAACACCTTATTAAACTCATTCAAAAACCAGTCCTGATTAAGTTCATGAAAGTTACTATAAGGACCTAAATTTTCCATACTCATATACTTCTACCTCCTATTAATATACCATCAAGCAAAAATTTTCAATAAAACTTTCCGCAATCACATCATACAGGTTGAAAACAACTAAATCTCGTTCGCTCTGTATCATCTGCTGAGAAGTTGTAACACCAATGTTTCCATGCGCTCTGCCCGTTTTTGTATGCCGTCCGGTTCTACCGCCGTTTACGTTTTCATTTTCCGTATCTTTTCCGGTTTCCGTATTAGTGATACTCCCGTTTTCGGTTGTGTCTCCATCCGTAATCTGTTTTGCGTGATCCGCAAGTCCTGCATTAAAAGCGGTATTTTGATCCGTCACGTTAACACTATTCATGATCTCGTTAGTGCTAGTGCTTTTTACTGTGTTTGAGGTGTTTCGGGTATTATCTCTAGCACTAGTGCTAGTTTCATCGTCGGTATCTGTCCAGTCCTCCATACGGTCATAATTTTCGATCGGGTTGTATTCTAACACTGTCGTATCATATAACTTTTTCCAGTTAATTTGATACTTGTTACTCCATATTGTGATACGATTTTTCATATAGGTAAAATCTGGATATAGAATCTCCAATTCCCTAGTCCGCATCAAAATTGTATCAATAGCAATCTGTTTAACAAGCCCTTCGGGAACATTAAACCCGTCAAATAACGTGTCATCATAATTATATAATCCCTCAACGGTTAACAAACTCACTCATCATCACCTCCTGATGTTTCACGTGAAACATTTTCGTTCGGATCGTGTCTCCAATTCACACTTACATCCACACCAAACATTTTCTTAACATCGGCACAACTTTTTTTCCAACCGTCTAACCACATTTCCATCCTAGTTGAAGTTTCGACATCATTGCTTTCCGCTTCAGAAGATATCATTCTCTCTTTCTTATCTGATCTGGCAGAGGGAATACCAACCTCAGTACAAAAAAGTTCTTCTAATCTTCTCAGTGTGTCCAGAACATCACCGGCAATATAGTTCTGTCTCAGATTATTGACAAAATAATCCCACGGTTCTTCTGTCTGATCCCCTCTCTGTATTCTTAATTTCTCGTCATAGAAAACAGCTAATTCACCTCTCATGACTTGATCCATGACTTTTTTCAGACTTTCCGCTCCTGCCTTATTCCTCGCTCTGAAAACATATGCAAGTTTGCTGTTCATTACATTCATGTCAAGCGATTCCATAGCAATAGCCATTTCATTCGCATATCTTCCTACCAGATCCATGATTCCACCATAGTCAGCGGTGCACTTAAAAAGAACACACTGTTCTCCAATTACAGGTTCAATCACGCCCTTTAATAGCGGATTGCTTATTACCGCCTGCGCCGGTCTGTAAAAAACATTATACCCCTTGAGTGTGCATCCCTGTGGAATAACACCAAACTTGTCCGTATTAATGATTGCAACCGTGCCCCAACAATACAAACAATACAAAAAATAATCTTTATCCCAGTTGTCGGGAACTTCCCATTTCATCACAGATATAGCTTTCTGTAACAAATACCTCTGAAAATACCAGAACAACTGGGTATTCTTGCAATGGTTAGTGCTTGGGCTTATACTGCTATTATACTGATTGATATAATTATACATCACAGGAGCCCCAACTCCTGTATTACATCCAAACATTATCTCACTCTCCTGTCGTAAAATATTTGTACCACCTCTGACCATACGCTTCTCGTTCTGGATGAATAACATATGGTCTTTCATACTCTTCCTGAAATGCCATAGCAAGATATCCGGCGTCCGCAGTACTCTGCGACCATTCTCTCCAGGTCAAATTATACCCATGTCGAGGATACCATTGTGGCTCGATCCCCCAGTTTTTAATGCCGGAACTCTGTTGAAATTCTGCAAAAATAACGCTCAACTGTTTTTGACCATCTGTCCAGTCTGCATGACTACCATACAACACATCCATAACATGAAAAAGATCGGTTGGAGGCGTCCATTGAACTAAACCATGACCACCATTTTCACCGGCGGCAACTTCCTGTAATGCAGGATTGAAAGTACTTTCCTGCTGAATATTTCCGCAAAGTCCTGCAATAGCATTAAGTGTCCATCCTTGGGCTAAAAAATAATCTTTTATGACATTGGCATTATTGATTGCCTTTTCATTATGACCACATAGTTCTCCTGTGGGATCACCAAAATATTCACTCGATCCGCCCACAATCCAATTACCACTAGAGAAAGGCCACCGGTAGCAGTGTGTATAATGAATACCGCTCTGTATGTCATATGTATTAATACTAACCTGATCCGGTAACGGTTTTTTGGAACTGTGTGCCCCCATTGTATGACCACCATTTTCCAGATCATGAACAATTTCCGTGTGCTGATGTTCGCTAGTATTAATAACAAGAATATCGCCAACATGAAAATCAAAAGTTGCAAAGTCTGATATTACAATTTCTTCAAAACCGATACTTTTTAAAATTCCGCCCATGGTATAAGTGGTAAAAGGCCACGCACTTACATTGATCTCATATCCTGCGTGTCCCAAACCATACCACACAAACGAGGAACAATCATAGTATGTGATGCCATTAACTGTACGCTCATTTCTATAGTCCTGTGAATAGCCAACCGCAGGATCATTACATTTTTCGATCCACCAACTCATAGCCGATAGCATCAACCCTCCGATCCCGCCTGCTCCACCAGATCCCCATGGGTTCTGCCCCGCATTAGCACTTGTCATAAGCGCAACAAACATTGAAATATTGCTTGCAGGGAAACTACGCATAAAAAACACCCCCCTCAAGGAATTGTTTGATCTGTTCTTTTTCGTTCCGAGTTGCTCCGTGTACATTAATCGAACCATTTTCAACCACATAATACCCAGCGCCTAACTCCTGCATCGTACCGTTTTTCATATAAGGTCTACCATTATCAGCCCGATCCTCGTCAGTGATCTTGTAAAAAGTTTCAATCACATAAGGTATGCGTGCTATAGATAACAACGTACCATTAACACCTCTTGTATGCACATCAGGTATTGCACTTTCTACTGCGTTGGCAATACCAGAAGCACTCCCTAAAAAGTTCCCCGAGAATAAATTCCCGATGCTACTTAACAGATTGCTACCGGATTCTATGATATTTGCCCGTAAATCGCTCACCTGTATGTTAACTCCTACTTGCGCATATCCCGAATACAGAGTAACACCTCCTGCACTTACTGACATAACACCAACTCCGCTCATACAGTCAATAGTTTCGCTGACTGTCACGTTCTCAGCACTTGCAACTTTTCCTCCGTCAATTTCAAACGTACCCCACGGATCTATAGTTAACTGAATCCTACGAAATGGTGAAGCGTTGAGAAATGTTCCACGTGAAACTTGTGGGTGCTGAGAAATCGGCATCTCAAAAGTCCTGCTGTAAAAAGGTTTGTTACCTAGTTTTAAAGCGGCAACCTCGCACGACCAAAAACCAAACTTAACTTCACTGACCGGTGTACTGCCTGCCCCAACATTTTCACATGGAAACCACATGACACTTGTCAGATACTGAAATGGATTGAACAAACATTTCAACAAACTATCTGTGATCTGCTGACCTGAGATATTCGCCCAATCAATATTTGAAAAAATTTTTGAGCAAAAATCAGCAAAGTTGGTAGGAATAAATGCATAAAAATTAGTAAGTCCATCCTCACCCACAATGCCACAAACAAAATACCCCTGATTTAAACCATACTCAGCAACCGGAAATAAACCATCATTAACGACTGTCCGTTTCTTAACTGGTGTTGACAACGTTGGATATAGAGTGTCCATCACATCCCCATCAAAACTCGTAGAGCTTCTGATAAAAAACAAATTACTTGCCTGTATTGTATCCCGATACGTAGCCAACACATCCACAACGCAATGCGCAATCCACGTATTGTTTTTATACTCCCAATCCTCAACCCAGTATGATCGGTTAAATTCCTCAATCTCACAGTAATTCCAAGACGGGGCACTACCCCCATTTCTCAGAATGATCTGTGGGTTTTCAATCGAACACGGCTCATTAATATTACAGGAAACGGCGGTAACATCACCGCCGACAACTCCTGTAGAATTAACTCTTTTGATTGCTGACTTAAAATTGACTGTTACCGCCATTATATCCTCCTATTCCAGAACAAAAACAAGACCATTTTCCGTAAGATCGTTCCAATATCTGTCTGTGAAATGGTAGTAAATATTCCAATATCCACCAGCACTATTGAATGGCGTTGTGCTACTCCACTGGTTGATCGTAGTGAGCCCCATAGCCTCCTCGTCAAACAGTACTGCAAAGATGTTACTCATTACCTGTGCTTCACCTTTTTCAACACTTCCATCCGGGTTCATAACGCTAGGCGTAACATTAATATTCATCGGACTCTCAAGTGTCTGCCAGAAATTAACCTTTTCATTTGTGGCAATCTTCAAATACTGGTCATGGAACGTGTTACTCAGTACTGTAGTGTCTGCGGTATGAAGATCTGGGCTGAAAATCATGATATTCTGCATACGAAGTGGTGTGTGCCTTGCAATCTCTTTTCCTGTAACATTCGCATGAAAACGCGTGGTTCTTTCTGTGAAAAAGTCCATGTAAGTCATGATCTTCGCGCATGCCCATTTATAAAAACTCGGGAAATTCTCCGCTTTTCTTACATCATCAGCGGTTAACTTTGTTCCGTTCTCGGTATTGTACATCGTGAGCAACTTAACAACATGCTCTCCGGTATACCCCGCTGTACTTGCTGTAACTCCTGCCTGCCAGATGTTTTTAGCTCCGATATAGTTTGCAACGCATGCTCTTGCCATGCTCTCATGTGCCTGTTCGATCATATCCATCGTGTTCTGAGTATACATGGAAATAAACTGTCCAAACTCATCAGGATTTCTGAACGCCTGATCCAACTGATCTCTGAAATACGTCCTATGTCTCTGGAATACCTGACCGCCATAGAAATTGGTCTGTAAAACTTTTCCTTTTTTGATCTTATACATATCCACAGCCGTATCATCTTCAAGTGGCTGTCGCTGATCGTTTTCCCAATCATCATCCAGCATCCCCAGTTTACGCACATGGTTTCCCCACTGCTGTGTAGTTCTTCTCAGTCCCTTGAATTTTGAGTTGTATGGTCTGATAGAAAAAATAGTCCTGTCAAGCACCTGAGAAATGCTGTTCATGATCCTGTCATTTCCGACAAGCAACGCAGTCTGTGCCTGTGCCACGAACGAACTTGTATCCGTTGCTTTCATAGTTTCAACGCCCGTTGCCTGTTTAACGATATCATTCAGCACTGTGCTGATCTGATCAAAAGTTAATGTTTTTTCCATTATTTTTCACCTCCTGTCAAACCCTCATAGTTCGGTGGATTGATAATACTTGCAATAGCATCTTCGGTTGTAACCTGTTTCGGTACTGCGTTCTGCATCAGATTAACGTTGTTACTCTGTACTGCACTTGTGAGACTTTTTAGTGCACTCAGTACATCATTCTGATCCCCGATCTGCTGAATCTGCTGTGCCTGTGTCTGCGGATATGCCTGTGCCTGTGTCTGTGTCTGCGGATAGCCCTGCGGAAACTGCTGTGCATATCCCTGTACACCCTGCCCCTGATTCTGGGGATAGCTCTGTGGATAGAGCTGTGGCTGTGGCTGTGGCTGTGGCTGTGGCTGTGGCTGTGGCTGTGGCTGTGGGGCACGCTGTGTTGCTGTGCCTGACATTGTGAGGATCTCATCTTTTGTGAATCCTGCCGTGATAAGTGTGATTAAGTTGTCTAATGTCATATCTTATAATCCCTCCTGAGATAATTTTTGTGTGAAAATCCAGTGGAAATGATACCATCATGTTCATATGTGACTGCGTACCAGTTTCCAGAATAGCATCCTAGACAGATGCATTTTGTGTGTTTCGGCATTTCTGCAATAACTGTGCCGTCTGTGTTAGGCTCTGCCCTGACCATCAGAGGCCCAGTGTTCGTTGTGACGATATACACACCTCTGATATTTTTGTCATAATTGATCGTCATTCTTTATCGCTCCCTGTGATATGATCTGTGAGTTTCGTAAGTGCCTGAGTGTTGTTGTTGAGTGCGTCTGTCATGTTTTTCATTTCTTCCTTGTGAGCGTCTGTTTCTTTCTGCCATAAGTAGAAAGTGGCAATTAGACAAGCGCAAGGAATACCGATGTTACTGATAAGTGTTGATAGAGAGTTAACGTCCATATTTCACCTCCATTAACCTTAATTATAGTTAGCACAACATATAATATGTTTCACGTGAAACATTTGAAGAAAGGTGAGAACCATGTTTCACGTGAAACAAAACATATGCAGGCTGTGACACTCTGCATATGTGTGGAAAGATTAAGTGTTACAAATTCTTGAGCTGTACATGCTCATGCACATTGAATCATTATGATTCCACGCTCCCAACGTGCTGTACGTGTGCCACGAACACTTGTCTTTCTATGCCAGATTATAGCAAAGAAAAAAGGACAAGTCAATACTTGTCCTTGAAATAATTTTCAAATAGTGATTTTGACGTGATATCTTCGAATGTGATCTTATTTGATAGGTACATATCCCATAGGTACACATAGTCCCTGCGAAACGCTTTTATGTCCTTGTCAGACTGTGTGTATGCGGGTGGGTTGCCTGAGTGATGTCTTGTAACGTATATTGTGTTTTTGTTTTTTCGTTCGTATATTGTAATAGAATCCATACGACATAGGGGGATTAACTCTTTAATATTTGTTGGTTTAATGCCTGTGTAATCTGCGGAATAAAACTCATTTCCTAGCGCCATGCGATTGAAATTGGAATCTGCACCAGACATTTTATACAGTGCTGTTTCTTTTTTACGTTCTGAAATTGGAGAATCGAATAGGTTAAAAAGCCCAATTCCACGTTCCTGCATGATTGAAACTGATTGCTTTCGGATATCCATCGCAGATACTTTTTCCATCAGGTTATTCTCGATGAACATATTACATGAAAGATTCTCTGAGTTAGAAAACAACAGGAACTGTATCGGGTTTTCTCCGTCAAGTTCTCTGTTTCGGTTCATAGTTTCATATGCATTTTTAAAAGCATATCCTGCATTTTCAACTTTTCTCTCTCGTTTCTCAGGAATAAACTCATCATATATACCAATTTCAACGTCCGATGCATCAAAACCACGTAGATTAGCAAAAGTGTTTAGTGCGATTGCGTAGCCCAAAATCGGGCCTGTGTACACCAGTTTGCCATTATCGTCTGTGTATGTGTTATAGAATCCGGCAACGTTTTTCCCGATTGTTTTCGGGTAAATTGACCATCCCATGTCTTTGTTGAGTTTCTTAAAAGGTGATAGCTCTGGAATTTTAATGGTATCAATCTGCGCTTGCAGAGACCTCATGTACACGAAAGGTTTCTTGTGTTCAATACAATATTTAAGGCAACCGTAGGTTTTCCCCGTACCTCGTCCGCCCCAAATATAATTGAACTTTTGTCCGTATCCTAAAATAGCAGGTATCGAAAGATACCCGCTATTTTCATATAACGATAACATTATTTCTGTGGCTCCGGCATGGGAATATCTGTCGTAGAATATCCCATACGGGCAAGCGCACGATCTGGGGAAACAAGTGCACAGATAAGATAGTCACGACCGGCTTTTGACTGTCTATGAAGAACCTCGATGAAAAACATTTCTGGAACTTCATCCATGTCAGATACACGGTCGACAATGTCCTCGAATGATTCTCTGAATGTTGCTGACTGACCTGAGAATGTCTCTCCTGTGTTTGCATCCTGTACTGAAATACAGGTGATTTCATTTCCGCTGTTATCAATTGTGCAATATTTTACCCACGCACCGACACAGATAAGTCCTTTGTTTTCCACGTTTTTTAATGAAACGATTGCCGGCGATTCTATGAGATCGTACTCTGAATATGCGTCAAGATTTCCTGATGATTCAATAATAGTATACTGTTTCTTTGCCATGATTTAATTCTCCTTTTTTGGTGATTTTGTAAAAGTTGCATATTTTAAGAATAATTCTGCATCCATACCATAGATGTTTGTTTCCTCTTCGTTTCGCTCCCAGTCGATAACGATTCCGAGATTTCTCTTTCTGATCTCTTTGCTGATCTGTTCATCTGTGAGATTTCCAATTAAGACTAATTCTTTTGCAATCTCACATTTGTTTTCTGGATCGTAACAGATAACATTGATTTTGTTAACTGTTAACTCTCTTGTAATTTTCATATTCTCACCTCCTTATATTATCTATGTTACATTAATTATTATAGCACTAATATTAATTCTTGTCAAATGTTTCCTTAAATTCTTTTAACGTTCTTGCGTCTGCCAAAATCCTACGGTACTCATCTGTTATTCCTATTGTGTAGGTTGACGGTCTGATAACTACGTTCTGTGTTATGTGTAATGTATGTCCGTCAATAATATAGTCTCCGTATGCTGTATCATTATATACACTTTCAGTCCCTCCAGATTTTGAAAACGTAAACCCTATACGAAAAGCATCTATACCTCCGTTTTCCTCCAACTCTGACGGGGCTTTCTTTTTATTGACTCCTGCAATAGTTGCGTGTAATATTCCGTCATCTGTTCGGTATACATATTTTTTAGCGCCGAGCGTGCAAAATTCTGTATAGTTATCCTCATATTCATATACACCCATGTGATGAGTTATACCGTGTTTGTCAGTTGCGTATGCTTTATTTAAGATGCTATCTTCTTTACGCTGTTTGTTATATTCATCAAAACGTTTGTTTATATCATCACCGGCAACTTTTACATATTTTACTGAATCGGTGTCACTGTATACATAACGATCTCCAACTATGTTTATTCCCTCTTTTAGTCGCAATCGTGCCCATGCTGTTACCCACACACCCCATTGATAAGGAAGAAATGCGGTTCGATTATATTTAGTTAGTAATGTTTCACGTGAAGCATTTTCGTCTAATGTATATATGTTTTCTGCGGATTCTGTAAATATTAATGATTGTTTTACAGGTGATTGAACCATCATTCCATATCCAGCATTAAGCAACGCCTTTTGCAGATTGTAAAAAAGTTCCTGCTCTATTATACCTTTTAATTCTGTCTTGTCCGTATAATATTTACGGAAAACATCTTTCAACGGTTCTGGCAATGCTCCGTATTTGCTTTCATAACACTCTGTTATTTCAAAATGTTTCCATTTATATTCACGTTTCATGATCTCATAATCAATATCAGTTAATGTCGTTTCAATATATTCAGCGCTTAAAATACGACCATTGTCCAATGTTTCACGTGAAACATTTCTACATTTGGAAAATGAAACATAGGGTGCTCCGTAATATTTGTCGATCTGTTCCAAACCTGTAATTTTGCATCGGAATAGCAACGCCTTCCCTCTATCCAGTTTCTTCTCTATGTCAGATTCATCTAACGATCCAATATATACAAACCGTGTCATCGGGAAAACGCAATTCAGCACAACGTCAGGATATGAAGATGATCTATCAAATGATCCGATTCCTAGAATCTTTTTTCCGTCTGCACGTATCACTGTTCCTGAGTAATAACGATTAGCGTGAGTATCACCACCCCGAAAAGCTTCTTCTAACAGATCGAAAACGTCAATAGTAGGAAATATATCCCTATGTTTTCTGGCCCATCCATACATTGCTTTTTTTGTTTCACGGCGTACATATCCGGTTGACGTTAAGGGCAATGTATATAGATTATCATTCGCCAGAATCATTCGCTTATACATTGCTTCGACAAGACCAATCGTGTCATTACAAGAATACTGCAATTCATAATCGTCTAGTTCTGTCCACGGAAAACGTTTTTTCGCATAGTTAAATTTTTCGCCAGATAGTTTCCGATGCTCTACTTTCATTTTTGACGTAAACGTATTTAATGACATATTTGTCTGTAAATATGAGCACCGAAACTCGAAACGCTTTAACATTTCGCATTTCAAAATTTTTCGTGATTTAATTGCAAAAACTTCGTCCGGTGAAAATGTATATATACCGCGCAAAAACTGAAATTCATATGACAAATTATGAACAAAAATCATGTAATACGCATAGTTATCATCATTCATAAGCTGATCCAGAAAAAGCTCAAATTCTGTCCACGTTCTACCTATTATAGTGTCTATATGCAGATCGTCAAGAAAGAGAATTGAAAACTGCCAGATATACATGATTGACTGCTCGATATCTTCCAACCTAGTTGTCTCGATGTCAAAAGCGCACATGCAATTTTTATATCCCTTTGCTTTTTTACTTCCTCTATTTGATCGGGTATCATGTAAACATGGTAAATTCTGTATTCTATCATAATTATATGTATTAACTGTATACAGATTTTCCATGTTTACCTCCTGCGTTTACGTTTACCCGCTTTCCTTTTCTGACGTTTCGCTTTTTCTTTCTTTGCGATACCAGATTTCAATTTTTCAATGTTTCGTGATCCAGTTTTCAAAAATTCCTTGTACAGATCGAGCATTTTCCCTGTACTCAGTTTTTCACCATCTGAATACAAATCTACAGCAAAATCAGAATCATATATTCTATCTGATGCAAAATCTCGAAGTTGCTCCATAAAACGCCCAAAATTCAATAAATCCTCATGCGTTTTTAACTCTGTTCCATACACATCATTAATATGTTGCATCTGTTCTTTTTCCCGTTTTTTCAAGCCTGTAACTGTTGTTCGATCTGATGCTATTATAGTTGCAAGTTCAGACAACAAGTGATAGATTTCTCTATCACTTGTAATATCTTTCAAATGCTTGTAACGTTGGATCGGTCGATCCGTTACAAGACTGATATCTCTGTAATCAGATTTCAGTAATCTTTCATAACGTTTACGCCAGATTGATCTGAGGCGGGAATACTCTTTTCTTACGTCTTTCATGTTCCACGTTAACTCAAGTGCTAGTGGTGTATAATCGTCTTTTGTTCTTATAAGGCCCTGCGGTTTACTCTTCTTCGAATAATACTTTTTTGTCGTCAATCGGAACACCTCTCTCCAATTTGTTGTAATATACAGGACGAAAATTTTCTTCAAACTCTACAACGTGATCCTGTACGATCGCCATTGCAACTGCTCCTGTGTATGCATGTACTAATAGATAATCACATTTGTATTTACACTGACTTTTCATTATATTTGGTGTATTTAATTCTTTGATGTAAACCTTATACCATGATTTCTTACTGTTTAACGGTCTGCTCATTGTATAACCTCCATTTCTCAACACATCTCAGAATATCGTCAAAACTTGCCATTGCTCCCCACATTATATAGGGTTTATGATCGAAACATTTTTTAAATTCAGAACAACATTCTATCTGTCTGCATGAACTACAAAATTCAGTATTATTACATGTAAAACATATATCACAATAATTTTTCATTTCTGGTATTCCCCCCCATTTATAAATACATTTCAATAGATCTTCATGACTTGTCACATTCGACCATAGATTATCTGGAGATGTCTCAAAACACATCTGAAATTTATCACATATTTCTTCGTATCTGCACTCCTCGCACTCTTCAAGAGTTGTCCGTGCAATACACGCAAAAACAATTTCAAGAAATCCAACACTCATCCTTTATAACCTCCTGACCATTTCGCTCCACACCAAACACCGTACGGAAATATTAATATAGCACCAAAACCAAACCATAAAATACAATCTAACATCAATACACACACCTACTTTCTATCTCTTCTTTGATCCATTTACGTTCCCGATAACGCCAAGGGAAACGCATAATCTTATACTCATGCAATAGCTCACGTGGAGTGAGCCATGCAAGATAGTTTTTATAACTTTCTTCATAATCTGTCATTGTGTTTTACACTCCTCATCACATAATCCAATGTTAAATAATGTGTTTTAGAATCTTCTTGATAATAAACAAAATCATCCTCGTTCCAATACCAATATGCATCACAATAAAACACAATAACCGGTATTTCAACCTCAAGATAATCACAAATAACCACTCTCATATTATCACCTCCTCAATTTAAATTGCTTAAATTCATTAATATGATCCAACACATATAATACTGTATGATCTCCTATATAGACATACCATCCATTTTTATTCACCAACAACTTTACATAGCTGTTCTTACAATGTGCATATAAAGTATATACGTCATCATCCGTTTCATACCTAGACACAGCATTAAGCATTTCTTTAATTTCACTTAGTCTGAATGATCCAATTTCCATTTTTAATACCTCCCTTTCTTTTGATATTATTGTATATCATTATTTAGATTTATTCAAAGTCCAATTTGTTC
>ERZ835109.2083-NODE-2083-length-13895-cov-188.796749_pt1 | contig 13895 bp, 6 predicted proteins | sample MGYA00519946_ERZ835109 | MGnify/ENA primary metagenome ERZ835109 (study PRJEB31850, sample SAMEA3708771) | human gut metagenome | biome: human gut; feature: human-associated habitat; material: faeces | place: China | collected 2014 ...
ACTTGCATGTGTTAAGCCTGTAGCTAGCGTTCATCCTGAGCCAGGATCAAACTCTCCATTGTAAAATATCATTTTTACCTAGCCTTGCGGCTTGGTTTGTTTGTTGTCTGTACTTAGGACGAATATCCTTTTCGTTTATTGAAGCTTAGTAAACCTGACTTGTCAATTGCTTGACGGTTCGTTTCTTTTACCCAGTCAACTTTCTTATTTCTAAGAAGTTAACCGCTTCTTGTACTACTTGTCTGTTTATGTAAAATCTTTCAAAGAACTCTTTCTTTATTGCTTTGAGTAATGGTTGATTTCTCAAAAGCGAGTGCAAAAGTACTAACTATTTTTCATTCCACCAAATCTTTTCGCAAAAAAGTTGAGATTTTAGCTGTATTTTAACATCTATAAACAAATAAACCCATTTTAGAAGCTATTTCTGCCTATTTTAAAGGACTAAATAAAAACTACATATCAAATTAGGAAATACACCTGTGATAGATTTTACTAGGAGCATGTAGAATAGAGAGACATGCATACGAATTTTCCTTCTTTATCATAATGTACGCGCGCAATAACATATTTTTTATCTTATCTAAACCTACACAAGCATCCCCCTAAACATTCTATCCAGCTATGCACTTAACAATAAATCCACTTATTTTTCTATATTTTTTAATTCTTGATTCCATTTCAATAGTTTTTACCACTCTTTCCACCCTCTTTCTTGATGAGCATGTGGTAGAGACCATCGCTCTTCAGGAGATCGATACCATAGTTGTCCCATTTGTGACTCTTGCGCACGCACATATCGGTGGTAACCATGATGTATCCTTTACCATTATGCATACAGGTGATGTAGGCATCACGGGTTCCGCCTTTAATGCGGGCATGCTCTTCTGGATTGAAGATAGGGTTGCCGCCATTGATGTCCTGATAGTTGTAACCATCACGGGAAATAGCGTAGGCAGTCCACCCCCCTTATCGCTCATATGACAATAGAGATAACCATAATTTCCCTTTACAAGATTCTGTGCAGTCATTGGCATAGAGGCTGCCAACGCCAAGAGAACAGCTAATAATTTCTTTTTCATTTTCTGTTATTTCCTTAGTTTAATTATTATTAGCTGAAGTTTTTGAGTGCAAATTTATACTTTATATTCGGGAATGCCAAATTATTAAGGGAAATATGGGGAGAATTCACGAATAATGGTCTTTTTTTATTGATTATTATTCATGGGACAGGCGATGGAATCGCCTGGAACGGGGGCAGAAGGGGGACGGAACAGAAGACAAAGGAGAGGGAGGAAAGGAAAAAGGAAGGAAGGCAAAAGGAAGGAAGGAAAAAGGGAGGAAAACCTCATCACTGAGGTCAACCTCCCTACACTTATAGTTAAAAATAACCGATTTATTTGTTCAGGAACTTATCTACCTGGGCAGCAATCTTTCTGCCGCTTGCCATGGCGCGTACTACCAAAGAGGCACCGCTTGCTGCATCGCCTGCCACGAATACATTCTCGGCAAATTCAGGCTGCTGTGGCTTCAGAAAGCCCATTGCTAGGAATACAGCCTCTGCCTTGATAATCTCCGACTCACCAGCCTCTACCATCAACGGACGACCGCCCTCTGGGTTTGGCTTCCAATCGATAGGCTGAACCTTCACACCCGTCAACTTTCCATTCTTGCCGAGGAACTCCAATGAGTTGATGTTCCAGCGACGTGTACATCCTTCCTCATGACTGGATGTAGTCTTCAGTGTGCGAGGCCAGTTTGGCCAAGGATTCTTAGGATCCTCAGGACCCTCTACTGGCTTAGGCATGATCTCAATCTGAGTTACACTCTTGCAACCCTGACGATGAGCCGTACCGATACAGTCGGAACCTGTATCACCACCACCGATAACCAAGACATCCTTGCCCTTGCAGTTGACCAGTTCATCCTTAGAGAACTCCATGCCAGCAAGGATTCGGTTCTGCTGAGAGAGGAGTTCGAGGGCGAAATAAACACCCTTCAATTCTCGTCCTGGAATCTTCAGGTCGCGGGCAGTAGGAGTACCCGTAGATACCACATAGGCATCGAAGCCTTCTGGCAACTTGGTAACATCAATCTGCTGATTGTATCTGAACTCGATGCCCTCTTCTTCGAGAAGACGAAGACGGCGGTCGATGATGCTCTTGTTGAGTTTGAAGTTAGGAATACCATAACGCAACAGACCACCGGCATTCTCACGCGCCTCGAATACTGTTACCTTATATCCCTTATGGTTCAACTGGTTGGCAGCTACCAATCCCGCAGGACCGGCACCGATGACAGCCACCGTCTTGCCATTACGCTCAGGAATCTCAACATGTACATAATCCTCAGAGAAGGCGTGCTCCACGATGGCACACTCATCCTCACGGTTGGTGGTTGGCTCATGATCCATGAGATTCAATACACACGCCTTCTCGCAGAGTGCAGGACAGATGCGTCCTGTGAACTCAGGGAAGTCGTTGGTGGAATTTAGGAGGCGGTAAGCCTGCTCCCAGTCGCCCTTGTAGAGGGCATCATTCCACTCCGGTGCCTTGTTGCCCAGCGGACAAGCCCAGTGGCAGAAAGGCACACCACAATCCATGCAACGTGAAGCCTGCTGTCGGCGATCGTTGCTATTCAATGTCTGTTCTACCTCGCTAAAGTCGAGGATTCTATCGTGAATTGGTCTATAACCTGCTTCCTTGCGAGGTATAGTCAAAAATGCTTTTGGATTTCCCATCTTTTTTCTAATGTTAAAATTAGTAATCTCGCTGCATATCCGCAATCTTCTGCTGTAACTTCTTTACCTGCTCCTCCTGGAGAACTCGCTTGTACTCGATTGGCACTACCTGGATGAAATCCTCTACATAGTGGTTCCAGTCGTCGAGCATGGTACGGGCAAGCTTACTGCCGGTGTAGAGATAATGCTGACGAATCAGCTCGTGCAACTCCTTGCGATAGGTGCTGTCCTCCACGAGGTTGATCTCCACCATATCCATGTTACAGAAGTAATCGAAGTTGTGGTTCTTATCCCATACGTAGGCAACACCACCACTCATACCAGCGGCGAAGTTACGGCCGGTTTCACCGAGCACTACTACTCTACCGCCCGTCATGTACTCGCAGCAGTGGTCGCCAGCACCCTCAATCACGGCGATGGCACCGGAGTTACGAACACCGAAGCGCTCGCCTACCTTACCATTGATATACAACTCACCGCTTGTGGCACCATACAAACCAGTGTTACCGGCGATGATGTTATCCTCAGCAGAGAAGTTGCTGCGGATAGGAGGAAGGATGGAAACACGACCTCCTGAAAGTCCCTTGGCGAAATAGTCATTGGTCTCACCTTCGAGCTTGAAATCCACTCCCTTAACCAGGAAGGCACCGAAGCTCTGACCTGCAGAACCCTTGAACTTCACGTTCACGGTCTTGTCAGGAAGACCAGCCTCACCATATTTCTCGGCAATCATACCGCTCAGCATCACACCGGCAGCACGATCGGTATTCTTGATGGCAAAATCGAGATTCACCTCTTCCTGGTTCTCGATGGCACGCTGTGCACCACGAATCAACTGCTGGTCGAGTACATTGTCGAGGTCATGAATCTGCTCGGTAGTATGATAGAGCGAGCAATGACCTGTCTCACGATGCAAGAGACGAGAGAAATCGAGCAAGTCGGCCTTCTCCTTGATGCTCTTGGCCACCTCTGGCTCTACGGCATCCGAACCCTCGGTAGGAACAATCTCCTCATCCTTCTTGCGAACGATGAGCTCGGTATGACCGATGATATCGTTCAATGAGGTGTAACCCATCTCTGCCAGATACTCACGAACCTCCTCAGCGAGGAAGCGGAAGTAGTTGATGAGGTACTTGTAGCTGCCACGGAAGTGCGCACGGAGCTTAGGATCCTGTGTAGCAACACCCATAGGACAGGTATTCAGGTTACACTTACGCATCATGACACAACCCAAAACGATGAGGGCTGCCGTACCGAAACTGAATTCCTCAGCACCGAGCAAAGCCATCAGAATGATGTCACGACCGCTCTTCAACTGACCATCTACCTGCAGACGAACCTGACCACGAAGACCATTCTTCACAAGAGTCTGCTGGGTTTCAGAAAGTCCGATTTCAGGAGAGATACCTGCGAAACGCATGCTGGATGCAGGGCTGGCACCTGTACCACCCTCAGCACCAGAGATAACGATGAGGTCTGCCTTCGCCTTAGCCACACCGGCAGCGATGGTACCCACACCACTCTCAGCAACCAACTTCACAGAGATAGCCGCCTTAGGGTTTACGTTCTTGAGGTCGAAGATGAGCTGAGCCAAATCCTCGATACTGTAGATATCGTGATGAGGTGGAGGAGAAATCAAGCTGATGCCAGGGATAGAGTGACGGGTCTTGGCGATGACCTCGTTAACCTTGAAGCCAGGCAACTGACCACCCTCACCCGGTTTAGCACCCTGTGCCACCTTGATCTGGATTTCCTCTGCATTTACCAAATATTCTGTAGTCACACCGAATCGACCGGAAGCCACCTGCTTGGTTTTGCTTGAGAGGCTGATGCCATCCTGTGTAGAATGGAATCGCTCGTTATCCTCACCACCTTCACCGGTATTGCTTCGGGCACCGAGGGCGTTCATGGCGAGTGCCATTGCCTCGTGAGCCTCTTTGGAGAGGGCACCGAAACTCATCGCACCGGTAACGAAGTGCTTCACTATTTCCTCTACCGGCTCCACCTTATCTATAGAGATAGGATTCTTGCGGAAGCTGAAGAAGTCGCGGATGAAGATAGGCTCCTGCTTATCGTCAACGAGATGTGTATATTTCTTGAAGAGATTATAATCGCCCTTGCGGGTTGCGAGCTGCAGGGTGGCGATGGTCTCTGGGTTCCAAGCGTGCTTGATACCGTCCTTGCGGTAGTGAAACTGTCCCATACTTGGCAGGAACTCGAGCTTCTTGGTCTCGAATGCCTTGTCGTGCAGGCGGATGGCATCACGGGCGATGGTCTCGAGTCCGATACCGCCGATGGTGCTCACCTCTGTTCCGAAGTAGCTCTTCAGGAGGCTCTCGCTCAAACCGATGCTCTCGAAGATCTTGGCTCCACGATAGCTTCGGATGGTAGAAATACCCATCTTAGCCATAATTTTGAACAAGCCCTTCTTCACAGCCTTGATGTAGTTCTGCTCGGCTGTATGGTAATCCTCCTGAATCTTTCCCTTCTTTACAAGGTCGTCGAGGATGGCGTATGTCAAGTATGGACAGAGGGCTGATGCACCGTAACCCAACAGGAGGGCTGCATGCATTACCTCACGAATCTCACCGCTCTCAACGATGAGGGCTGTCTGTACACGCTTGCCGGCATCAATCAGATAATGATGTACGGCGCTCACGGCGAGCAGAGATGGGATGGCGGCATGGGTCTCATCCACGCCACGGTCGCTCAAGATGATGTAGTTGTAACCATCATCCACGCTCTGTGCTGCCTGCTTGCAGAGTTCATCCAGAGCCTCATGCAATCCTTCTTCGCCCTTGGCGGTTTCGAAGAGCATGTGGAGCTTGACGGTATTGAAGCCCTTGTAGCGGATATTCTGAAGGATATCCAATTGGGTATTAGTCAGGATAGGATGTGGCAGACGAACCATCTTGCAGTTACTTTCGTCCGGGTTCAGGATGCCGGAACCTACTCTACCGATATACTCGGTAAGACTCATCACGAGGTTCTCACGGATAGAGTCGATGGCAGGGTTGGTAACCTGAGCAAACTGCTGACGGAAGTAGTTGAAGAAAATCTGTGGCTGGTCGGAAAGCACAGCAAGCGGAGTATCATTACCCATAGAAGCTGTAGGTTCCTGACCCTTGGTAGCCATCGGAATGATGGTACCATCGATATCTTCCTCGCCAAAACCAAACTCCAATTCCTTGCGAGTGAGGTTTTCCACACCATTTTCCACCTTACGTCCGCTGCGCAACTTTTCCAGTTCAATACGGTTGGTGTTCAGCCACTGGCGGTAAGGATGCTGCTCAGCCAGGCGCTCCTTGATTTCACCATCGTAGTAGATCTTACCTTCCTGTGTATCGATGAGGAGAATCTTACCAGGCTGCAAGCGTCCCTTCTCGGCAATCTCAGTAGGATCGAAATCCATCACACCTACCTCAGATGCGACTACCATCATATCGTTCTTGGTGATGGTGTAGCGGGCAGGACGCAAACCATTTCTATCGAGCATACCACCGGCATAGCGGCCATCGCTGAAGAGCAGGGCGGCAGGGCCATCCCATGGCTCCATCAGGATAGAGTGATACTCATAGAAAGCCTTCAGATCCTCAGAGATTGGGTTCTTGTCGTTGAAGCTCTCAGGCACCATGACAGCCATGGCGTGAGGCAAAGACAGACCGCTCATCACGAAGAACTCGAATACATTATCGAGGCTGGCTGAGTCACTCATATCAGGCTGGACGATAGGAGAAATCTCACGGATATCGCCCAGAGCCTCACTGCTCAACACACTCTCGCGCGCCTTCATCCAGGCACGGTTACCACGGATGGTGTTGATCTCACCATTGTGGGCAAGGAGACGGAATGGCTGAGCCAGACTCCATGTAGGGAAGGTGTTGGTAGAGAAGCGGGAGTGAACCAATGCCAAACCGCTTGTAAAATAATTATTGGTCAAGTCAGGATAGTACTGACGCAGCTGGAGGCTGCTCAACATACCCTTATATACGATGTTCGAATTAGACAACGAACAGATATAGAAATCAGGATCACTGATTCGTTTCTCGATACGCTTACGGATGAGATAGAGGGTGCGCTCAAAGACAGGTACCTTATCATCGGTAACGCCTGTAATGAACACCTGCTTGATGGCAGGTTCGTTGCTCAATGCAGCCTCACCCAGACAGTCAGGGTTGGTAGGCACATTGCGGAGATGCATCAGCTGCAATCCCTCGCGCTCAATTTCCTCAATCATGATAGAGAGGATATCCTGCTGTTTCTTCTCATCCTTAGGCAAGAAGACGAGACCCGTTCCGTATTTTCCCTTCTCAGGCACTGGGATACCCTGAAGAAGAATAAACTCATGTGGAATCTGGAGCATGATACCGGCACCGTCGCCCGTCTTGTTATCAGCACCCTCTGCACCACGATGGCGCATATTCTCGAGGACCTTCAAGGCGTTATCGACCAGCTCATGACTCTTGTTACCGTGGATATTCACCACCATACCTACGCCACACGCATCGTGCTCATAGGCTGAACTGTACAATCCTTTTTCCATTTCTTGTTCGTTTTATATCGGTTATTTATAACTATCTATATATCATCATTTTATGTTGACTATTTATACGCCTGTTCATGAACACCCGCCACGGCTCTGCCGCTAGGGTCGTTCTGGTTCTTGAATGAGGCATCCCAGGCAAGGGCTTCGGCTGTAGAACATGCCACGCTAGGAACGCTAGGCACGCTCTTGGCAGCACTGTCGCTTGGGAAATGCTCGGCGAAGATAGAACGATAATAATACTCCTCCTTGTTCTGTGGAGGATTGATAGGGAATCGCTCGGCAGCATGCGCCATCTGTTCGTCGCTGACGGCTGATGCGGTAATCTGCTTCAGGGTATCAATCCATGAATAGCCCACTCCATCGGAGAACTGCTCCTTCTGTCGCCATGCTACTTCTTCTGGAAGCAGATCGGCGAAAGCCTCACGAACCACCTTTTTCTCGATGGTCTTGTCAGGACACATCTTCAATACCGGGTTCATACCCATCGCTACATCCAGGAACTCTTTGTCGAGGAAAGGCACACGGCCCTCGATGCCCCATGCCGCCAGACTCTTGTTGGCTCTCAGACAATCGTAGAGATAGAGTTTACCCAACTTTCGTACGGTTTCCTCATGGAAAGCCTTGGCATCCGGTGCCTTGTGGAAGTAGAGATAACCTCCGAATACCTCGTCGGCACCCTCGCCCGAAAGCACCATCTTGATACCCATGCTTCGGATGACTCTCGCTAAAAGATACATCGGAGTAGATGCACGGACGGTGGTTACATCGTATGTTTCGATGAAGTAAATGACATCACGGATAGCATCCAAACCTTCCTGGATAGTATAGTTGATTTCGTGATGCACAGTTCCGATATGCTCGGCTACCAACCGTGCCTTAGCCAAGTCAGGCGCACCCTTCAAACCTACGGCAAAGGAGTGCAGACGTGGCCAATAAGCCTTGGTCTCTCCCCCATTTTCCACACGGGTAGAAGAATATTTCTCGGCTACGGCTGAAATGACAGACGAATCAAGACCACCACTGAGAAGAACACCATAAGGAACGTCACTCATCAACTGACGTTTGACAGAAGCCTCCAAAGCATCATGAATCTCTTTCACTGCCGCTTTCTCCTGAGGTTCAGCATTCTTCAGCTGTTCTTCAGCCTTCTTGGCATCATCAATCTGATATTTTTTCTGCATGGCAGCATACCCAAACCAATCGCGGGTATAGTAACGCTTCATGCCAGGATTCTTGCTATAATAATAATGACCTGGGAGGAATGGCTCATAGTGGTCGCACTGACCTTCCAAAGCCTTCAACTCACTTGCCACCAGTACCTTTCCATCCTTATCATAACCGATATAAAGAGGAATTACGCCGATAGGGTCGCGGGCAATGAGGAACTCATCACGCTCGGCATCGTAAAGGGCGAAGGCAAAGATACCGTTCAGCTCTTCAAGCATCTTGGAGATACGGGCGTGGAGCGCATCCTCACCTTTATATATTAAGGTATCAAAGTCGGAATCTGCTCGCATCTCGCGATAGAGAGAAAGAATCACCTCGCAGTCGGAACCGGTCTGATACTGGTATTTGCCGGCAAAACGGGCACGGATATTCTGATGATTATAAATCTCACCGTTTACGGCAAGCACCTGTTTCTTATCTGGTGCAAACAAAGGTTGGCGACCACTTTCCGGGTCAACGATGCTCAGACGCTCATGTGCCAGGATAGCAGAACCACCACAATAGATGCCGCTCCAGTCTGGTCCGCGATGACGGATCTTTTGGCTCATACGAAGCGCTTGCTGTCGCAATTCAGAAGTTTGCTCCTGAATATTGAAGATAGATACGATTCCACACATAATATCTTTTCCTTTCTTTTACGGTTATTTATAACTCTAATTCTTACCAGAAACTCGCTTTCAATATCATTTTGCTAAGTTTCATGTGCAAAATTACAACTTTTTGATAAATTGAAGAAGTAATAAATTACTTTTTGTCTTAATAAAAACACAACAATAACACATTGCAAACAAAACAAAAGAATTTGCTTACACATTGCAAGAAAAACGCATACTAATAATTACAAAGCAAAAGATTGACAAGAAATCAAGATTTAGACACAGAATTTTACATCAAATCATAAAATAGAACCATTGAAAGAGAACAGGAATCCATGAAATTTTAATTAATTTTAAAAAGCAATCGGAATCCTCAGTTTTTAAAGGAAAATTTGGCATTCACATTTTTTTTCTTATCTTTGCATCAATCTAAATATAACGAAATTCAATATCAATTATTCATAACTAATAGTTTACAAGAACTATAGTTTGCACGTTTAAAACAATATGAGAAAGAAACTTATAAACCTATTCATGATGACTTGCGTGGTAGCTGGTGGCTTCACCCAGGCATCCTTCGCTCAGGCATCCTTTGCCCAGGCAGGCAAGTCGAGCAATCTCACCCAGTTTGTAAATCCTAGAATCGGAACGGGTGGTCATGGACACGTATTCCTCGGAGCCAATGTTCCATTCGGATACGTTCAGTTAGGTCCTACCGAACCATCCCGTGGCTGGGACTGGTGTTCCGGTTATCATCACTCTGACTCCGTACTCATCGGTTTCGGTCATCAACACCTCAGCGGTACCGGTATCGGTGACCTGGGCGACGTGGCATTCCTGCCAGTAACCGATGCCAACCAGAAGGAAATCCTCTTCAGTCATGCCAACGAGAATGTGCGCCCGGGCTATTATGCCGTAAAACTGCAGCAGCCTAACGTATGGGTAGAGCTCACTGCCACCCAGCGTGCCGGATTCCAGCGCTATACCTTCGGTGCAGATGCACAGCAGGCACAGTTGGTGCTCGACCTGAAGCAGGGCATCGGATGGGATGCGGCAAAGGATTACAACGTAGACAAGATTACATCTACCACTATGGCAGGTCATCGCTTCTCCAAGGGTTGGGCAAACGACCAGAAGGCATTCTTCTTCGCAGAATTCTCACAGCCTGTCACCGTGAAGCCATTGGGAACCGGAAGATGGTTGATTACTGCAGCAGATGTTACCAAACCTTTGTTGGTAAAGACGGGTATGTCAGCGGTCAGTGCAGAGAACGCCCAACTGAATTTGCAGAAGGAGATTCCAGGCTGGGATTTCCGACAGGTGGTGGCAGACGCTGACGAAGCATGGAACAAGGAATTGGCTAAGGTGAACATCGAGACCAACGACTCCGTATCCCGCCGCATCTTCTACACAGCGATGTATCACAGCATGACCGCTCCATCCGTGTTCTCAGATGTCAACGGACAGTATCGTGGTGCCGACGGCAAGGTGCACGATGGCAACTTTACCAACTACACCACCCTCTCGCTCTGGGATACCTATCGTGCGGCTCATCCGCTGATGACGATGATTCACACCGATATGCTGCCTGATATGGCAAGCACCTTCATCAACATCTATCGCCAGCAGGGCCAGTTGCCGGTATGGCATCTCATGGGTAACGAAACCAACTGTATGGTGGGCAACCCAGGCATTCCAGTGCTTGCCGACATGGTTCTGAAGGGTTATGTAAAGGATAAGGAAGGCGCTTACGAGGCACTGAAGCAATCGGCTCTGCGCGAAGACCGCGGCCTGGGTCTGCTCAAGAAATACGGTTATCTGCCTTACGACAAGGAAAAGACCAAGGAAACCGTGGCAAAGGGTCTGGAATATGCCCTGGCTGATGCCTGCGTGGCAAAGGTGGCTCGCATGTTAGGCAAGAAGGAAGATGCCAAATATTTCGAGAAGAGATCTAAATCTTACAGCAAATACTTCGACAAGGAAACCGGATTCATGCGCGGCATCGGTTCCGACGGCAAGTTCCGTACTCCATTCAACCCATTCGCTGCCGAGCATCGTGACGATGACTACACCGAAGGAAATGCATGGCAATATACCTGGCTGGTGCCACATGATGTTCACGGACTCATAAAGCTCTTCGGCAACGAGCAGAAGTTTGTAACCAAGCTCGATTCGCTCTTCATCGTCACCGGAAATATGGGCGATAATGCATCTCCTGATATCTCAGGTCTCATCGGTCAGTATGCTCACGGCAACGAGCCTAGCCATCAGGTGCTCTACATGTACAACTATGTAGGTCAGCCTTGGAAGGGAGCCCGCCTGCTGCGCCAGACCATGGACGAGATGTATAAGGACGATTTCGACGGATTGAGCGGCAATGAAGACGTAGGTCAGATGTCGGCATGGTACATTCTTTCTTCCGTAGGTCTCTATCAGGTAGAGCCAGCCGGCGGCAAGTATATCATCGGCAGTCCTATCTTCAACAAGGCATCGCTGAACGTAGGCAAGAGCAAGACCTTCAGCATCATCTGCAAGGACAACAGCAAGGAGAACATGTATATCCAGCATGCCAAGCTCAACGGCAAGCCATACACCAAGTCGTACATCATGTATAACGACATCATGAAGGGCGGCACCCTGGAACTCCAGATGGGCAGCCAGCCATCCAAGTGGGGAACACGTCCTGCCGACCGACCATAATATGAACTAACTAACAAAAGATAAGAAAATGAGAAAGACTATTTTAGCAATGGCTCTTCTTGCCTCCATGACAGCGATGGCTCAGGAGAACGCCAAGGTGGATGTCCACGCACGCTATACCAAGGTGGTGACACCGGTGGATGGCAAGTACGAATCTAAGCGTCCGCCTGTAGAGGACCGCCTCTTCACCTCCACTGCCGTGGAGAAGAAGATCAAGGAAGTGCAGAAACTCCTGAAGAAGAACCCAAAATTGGCTTGGATGTTTGCCAACTGCTATCCTAACACTCTGGAGAGTACCGTTCACTACCGTGTGCTCGAAAATGGTGACGATGATACATTTGTATATACAGGCGATATCCCAGCCATGTGGCTCCGCGACTCAGGTGCGCAAGTTTGGCCTTACGTAGCCCTTGCCAACAAGGACGAGAAGCTGAAGAAGATGCTGAGGGGCGTAATTCTGCGCCAGCTGAAGTGCATCAACATCGACCGCTATGCCAATGCCTTCAACGATGGTCCTACGGGTGCCGGATGGGTGAAAGACCGCACCAAGATGCAGCCGGATGTATTCGAGCGCAAGTATGAGATTGACTCCTTCTGCTACCCTATCCGCCTGGCTTACGAGTACTGGAAGGTGACAGGCGATGACTCCATCTTCGGCGATGTATGGATGAAGGCTGTGGAGAATATCCTGAAGACTTTCCATGAGCAGCAGCGCAAGGTAACCGCCAAGGCATATCACTTTACCCGTGTTTCCGACCGTGCCTTCGATACCATCGGCTGGGACGGTTTCGGTGCTCCGGTGAAACCAGTAGGTCTGATTGCTTCTATGTTCCGTCCATCAGATGATGCCACGATTCTTCCATTCCTCATTCCTTCCAATTTCATGGCAGTATCATCTATGAACAAGGCTGCCGAGATTCTGAAGCATGTGGCTGAGAAGGATGCGGCAAAGAAGGATGCGGCTCTGAAGATTGCCAAGGATTGCAGCAGTCTTGCCGATGAGGTGCAGGGAGCCTTGCAGAAGTATGCCATCTACAACCATCCTAAGTACGGCAAGATTTACGCCTACGAGGTAGATGGTTTCGGCAACCAGCTTCTGATGGACGATTCCAACGTGCCATCTCTCCTGGGTATGGGCTATATGGGCGATGTTCCGATGAACGACCCTATCTATCAGAACACCCGCCGTTTTGTATGGAGCGAGGACAATCCTTGTTTCTTCCGTGGCAAGGCTGGCGAGGGTATCGGTGGTCCTCACATCGGATACGACATGCCATGGCCTATGTCTATCATGATGAAGTGTTTCACTGCCCAGAGCGATGACGAGATTCGTTTCTGCATGAAGATGCTGCTGAACACGGATGCAGGCATGGGCTTCATCCACGAGTCATTCCACAAGGATGATGCATCAAAGTTTACCCGTCCTTGGTTTGCATGGCAGAACACGCTGTTTGGAGAATTAGTGATTAAGCTGATCAACGATGGCAAGGCAGACTTGCTGAACAACTTATAATACACCTTATTATATATAGAGAGAGGATGTGTCATGAGTCCATGGCACATCCTCTTTTTCGTTTCATTAATCGTCCCACAGTTTTCACAGATAACGCAGATTTAGGATTTTAGAATTTGTAAAGAATTACGAGTAAAGGATACCCTCTGAAAAACTGAAGGTTGTGAAGGAAGGGTCACAAAAAAAAACTGAAATCTGAAATTAAAAATTCATTTTTATATGCAGCGTAGAGTAAAAGAGAGGTAATTATCTGATTATTAGAATAATAACCGATATTTATACCAAGTGTTAAAATGCAGTTTTTGACATGAAATTATTATTTTGAAAAAGTGCCTTCAGTCCTTCAGCCAACAACTTTGTCCATTCTTCTTACTTTTTAACCATATTTTAACACTCCAAAAAACTTTGCCTTCAGTTCCTTCAGTTTTCGTGTCTTATTTTTTTGATTTTCCTCATTTCCCAAAGAATCAAGTTTTTTCAATACGCTATTATTTTATCTCACGGAGATATAGTTTTATCTCTCAGAGATATTTTATTATTTCTCAGAGATATTTTATTATTTCTCAGAGATATTTT
>ERZ835109.2087-NODE-2087-length-13848-cov-2.693323_pt1 | contig 13848 bp, 9 predicted proteins | sample MGYA00519946_ERZ835109 | MGnify/ENA primary metagenome ERZ835109 (study PRJEB31850, sample SAMEA3708771) | human gut metagenome | biome: human gut; feature: human-associated habitat; material: faeces | place: China | collected 2014 ...
ATTCCACAGTAGAGATCCCATACTGTCTCTTCCCCATGAAGATCTGCGTATTCCAGTGCCTTTGCATAAAGCTTCTGGGTCTGCATAGGATTTACCTGATAGAAAGACAGAGGAGAAATCTGATAGGAAATATCTCCGATTCTGTCTGTGATATATTCCTGGCCCCAGAGCAGACGAATTTCCTCACCAAGGATTACATTACTGTGTTTCTTATTTACATTGATGGTGATGCTTGTCATTCCCGGAATCTCACACAGAGATTTTACAAGCTGTTCCTCTTTCGGAATCTTATTTCCGTTCAGAATCAGACAGACCATCACTTCTTTTGTGAAGTGTCCGTAACGGATCAGGACATGGCGCACCAGCCCTTTGCCTGTTGCTTCATTATATGGCTCAATCCCGTATTTCTCCATATGTGCGATCACACGGTCCAGAACTTCTTTATTCTCAGCTACACCAAGTGCACAGTCACGGTTTTCGATAATATTGTGGGTTCTTCCTGCATAGAAACCTGTAACGATTTTTCCCTCTTTATTTCTGCCTACAGGAAACTGTGCCTTATTTCTGTAATGAAAAAGTTCATCCATGCCAATAATTGGCTCCATGGGGATATCTGTAAAGCCACCGATACGTTCCAGATGTCCCTTCACCTTATTTGTCTTAAATACAAGCTGCTGTTCATAGGAAAGTGCCTGAAGCTGGCATCCGCCACACTGACGGGCAAATTCGCACTTGGGCTCAACTCTGTACGGAGATGGCTTCAGCACCTCCATAAGACGGCCGTAACCATAATTTTTCTTTGCCTTGATAATTTTGGCTGTTACTGTGTCTCCGATCACTGCGTCCTTGACAAAAACGGTGAAGCCATCGGCTTTTCCGATACCTTCACCGTCAATTCCGCAATCTTCTATCTCTAACGTAACAAGATCGTTCTTACGAAATTCCATAAAGATTACACCTCATCTGTTCTTCTTAAGTTGGATTCAAACAATTTATTATATCCAAGCCACTCTTTTTTGCTCTTGTTTGCTGCAAAAATCTCTGTGATGGTTTCCATTCTTGCATCTGTATTATCTGCAAGATTTCCAATCTTAGCATTTATGCTGTCAGTAGTTGCCGTAACACAATCACTCTGACCTATAAACACAGTTCTCTCAAAAGACTGTGCATCTATCTTGAACAATTCTTCTCCAATATCACACGAAAAATCATCACATTCAACATTAGTGTCTTTTCTTACAAGCAGGAATTCATCATCCGCCTGCTTTTTCCCAAAGGTTCTTCTAAGTGAATAAACCACTCCACCAGTTTCAAATACTATCTCACCACCATAAACACCCTTCTGCCACGGCATAAGACGATTTCTTTCCTTATCGACTAATTTCTTCTTGCTTTCATTCTTAAATCCATAAAACATAACACGGATAAAGGATGCAAGTGTACTCTTTCCCCAGCCATTATCCTCACATATCGTATTACATTCACCAGAGAAATCATATGTAACATTATTCAGTTTTCCAAAATTTTCGATTGTACAACTGATAAGTTTCATCAGACTATCTCCTCCCCCTGCAATGCCTGTAATCCATATCGTATAATTACAGCTTTATCTTGTTCATTGATATCGTCTCTCCCCATAACATTTCTAATAAACTCTCCCTTAAGTGAAACATCATGCTCATAAGACATATAATCAACCCTATAAGCGGTGCAGTCCTTTATCTTAAATGCATAAAACCTGTTCTCAAACTGCTTACACAGATAGTCCGTATCTTTCTCGCATTCAACATCCAATTCACCTGTAAGTTCAAGCTTAACCAGACTATCTTTCGTAAAACCTGCATTGTTAAGAAAACTGCTTAATTTCTGTTCAATTTCAAATGTGCTTTCACACCCTGTAACATCAACCTGTGCAACATAAATATTTCTTCTTGCAAATGGAACAAAATATGTATCATAACTTCCAGAAGTTTCATCAATATCAAGCACTACAAAGCCATGCTCTCCAGCCTCATCAAAGCCCCTTCCCTCAAGACATCCCGGATAACAATACACTCCTCTGGCATCCAGCCTGTCACTTGAATATTCATGCACATGTCCAAGTGCAAGATAATCAATTCCACGGTTTCTTAAATCCTTAAGACTTATTATCTGTGCGTTATTCTTAGAAACATGAGAAGCCTCCTGCCCATGCAGTACAACAATATTATAATTGCCTGCATTGAGAGAAAGGCTTCCATATATCTTACCCGCATTATCACTGTCAAGTTCCACGCCGGTAATAACAATATCCTTTGTAATACTGCCATTATTGATTATACCGGCGTTATAACTTGTCCATTCTTTTCCAAACATACGAAGATTAGCAGGAATCTCATCCAGATACGACACAAAGCTTCCATTGTCATGATTACCCTGCAGATAATAAAATGTAATACTCGGATTATTAATTATTATATTATATACTTCTTTCTTTGCTCCGACTGATATGTTCCTTGTATCAAACAAATCCCCCGCAATTATAATAACCCCGATACACTCCTTCTCAGCATATCCAACCATATCCTTAAAAGATGCCAGCAGTTCACTCCTGCGTTCTCTTGCCTTATCTTTATCAAGATTAGCCGTCATCGCTGAATCCAGATGAATATCTGCACAATGCAAAATCTTCATATCTTCTCAACCTCAACAAATATATACTAATTAATATGTAGAATACGCTCCTTCAACATGAACACTCTCTGTTGTTTCATTCTGGATATATATTCTGTATGATCCGCTCATTGTCAGCTCAAATACGTGTGAATCATTGCCATTGGCAATAATATATCTTTTCGAACCATCAGGCTGTATAATTCCTGCTCTGACACTATGAAATGGTTCCACCGAAAATACACTTAAAACTATCCTCTGTCCAGAAGATGCATGAAAGCTTGATGTTGACCTCCTTACCCCGGCATACACATCCCATGAGATTGTACCATTTGAAGCGCATGGCATTATTTCATCAGGATTAACATCTTCTTCATACATGTCTGTAACAGCTGAATCTTCATAATCAGCAGCCTCATAATATTCTGTTTCTAATACCTGTAGCTCTCTTTTTTCATCAGCAGTTACCTCCGCAACCGTAACTGATGTTTCAGTTATGGTTGTAGCTGCTCCCGCCACCATAACAGAACTCATAGCAACAAATAAAGTCAGTATAGCTGCTGCAACAGCCATTGGTCTTTTCTTAACATTACAACTCTTCATAACATGCTCCATTCTTTCTCTTAAACTGTTTTTATTTTCATACAGACTTGCAGACAGCATGTCATAAAGATTATTATTTCTCACAGCAAGATTAAATATTGTTTCATAATATTCATGTAGTCCATTCTCTGACATACATACAGAATAGTCACATGCATACTCAGCATATTTAATAAATCTTCTGTAAAAAATCCATATAACCGGATTAAAGAAATTAAGTATACTTGCCACCGCAAGAAGATATCTGAACCATATATCATTATGAACCACATGTGTAAGTTCATGTGCAAATACAACTCTCATCTCTTTCTCAGAAAAATGATCTGCATTAACAATAACACACGGTCTGTGTATTCCTGTCACATATGCAGTAGTTGTTCTGTATGACTGCCTTAATGTAATTTTACATTTCCCAAGTCCCATCTGTTCTTTTATCTCATAGAAAATCCTGTTCATCTCCTTATTACAGGCAAATGATTCTTTCCTTATTGATAAAATTCTGAATTTCTTAAACACATAAATCATTATTACAACAGCCAGACCTGTTATCCACACAATAGCAACAGTTCTTGTCACATTAATAATAAGCGGTGATGTATCAAATGCGTAACCATTCCACACGAACCTTAAGCGGTCAATCATTCTTATCGCGTAATACATTACCGGAATTATCCAGAACAATACAACAACTTTTCCAAGTCTGTATGACATATTAAGATATCCTGTCTTATCAAGTAAATATGAAGTTATAAGCCATGCAACAGTAAGTACGCTACCCGTAAATGTAGTTATGACAATCATGTAAAATAAATCTGTCCATAGCATAATCCGCTGCACTCCTAAGTTAAATATATTAATCCGACATATAAATAAATATATCACATTTTTATATAAAAACATAGAACTTCTTTGTATAAAATGGTATACTTAATTCATATTTATTGTTCGTATTAATCATATACACAGAAGGGAGTATTTATGCAATATAATGTCAAAAAATGGGGGCTTCTCCCCGATGGTACAATGTGTCATATTATTCAGCTTTCATATAATGACATATCGCTTTATATTTCAGACTATGGTGCAACATTTCAGTCAATGTTCGTGACTGATTCATCCGGCACACAACACGACATAATCCTTGGTTATGATACCCCGGAAGAATATTATTATGACCAGCAGAACTTCGGTGGGACAATGGGACGATTTGCTAACAGAATTGCAGGGGCATGCATAACTCTTAATGGCAAAGACTGGCATCTTCCTGCCAACGAAGGTAATAACACTCTTCACAGCGGACACGGCTTCAACAAATGTATGTGGCAGTATGATGTTAATCCTGAGGCTCTCATTCTCACACTTTGCAGCCCGCATCTTGAGAATGGATTCCCTGGAAATCTTAAAGTCACCCAGACAATTACTATTACTGACAGGAATTCAATACTTGTGCATTATGATGCAGTGTCAGATATGGATACGATATGTAACTTCACCAATCATAGTTACTTTAATTTTTCCGGGGTAAAGAACGTCTGTAATTATATAGTATCTGTAGGAGCAGATTACTATACACCTGTAGACAGCAGCAATATCCCTACAGGTGATATTCTGCCTGTTGAAGGAACAATGTATGATTTCCGTAGTCCGGGAAAAGTTGGAACAGATTGTATTGATATCAATTATGTTCTATCTGATGCATATGAATACGCCGCTAAAGTAACCGACCCCGAAGCAGGCATAAGCATGTCTGTAAAGACCAGTTTCCCAGGATTACAGCTGTATAACGGTAATTATATAGGTAACTGTACCGGCAAATACAATATGCCATATAACGATCAACATGGCATATGTTTTGAACCTCAGTTTTTTCCTGACTCAATGCATCATAATAATTTCCCATCCCCAGTTCTTAAAGCTGGAGAACATCTTGACAGATACATAGAATATATTTTCTAAATAGCAGCCATATCACTAAAGTGCATGATACAAGATTAAAAAAGAACCGCCCTTGAAATCAGGACGGTTCTTTTTTAATCTAAAAGCATATCTAACCTTTAACACCACCAAGTGTAACACCTCTTACAATGAACTTTGAAAGACAGATATATACTATAATTACCGGAACAATAGCAAATGCTATCATCATATATACCTGACCCATATCAAACTTCAGGAAATCCGCACTACGAAGCTGTGCTATTAACAGAGGAAGGGTTTTCTTACTTGCCTTGTTAATAAGGAGTGAAGGTATAAAATAATTATTCCATGATGATACGAAAGTAAATATCATCTGAACAGCCAGAGCCGGCTTCATAAGAGGCAGAACAATCTGGTTAAATATTCTGAACTCTCTTGCGCCATCAATTCTCGCTGCCTCAATAAGTTCCATTGGAAGCACACTGTCCATATACTGCTTAATAAAGAAGAATACTACAGGTGCTGCAACTGAAGGTACAATAAGCGGTATGTAAGAATTAAGAAGATTCCAGTCTCCCATCATCTTAACAAATCCAAGTGCTGATACCTGTGTTGGTACCATCATTACAAGAAGAATGAATGTAAATGCAAACTTCTTTAATCTGAAGTTATATGCATGAATAGCAAATGCTGTAAGTGCTGAGAAATACACTGACAGAACTGCTGAACATGCCGCAACAAACAAACTGTTAAACATACCCTTTATAACAGGAATATTCTCATTAGCAAGAACATTCTTCATGTTGACTATAAACGACTTTCCCGGAAGGAACGAGAATCCTTTCTGGATATCAGGGTGTGATCTTGTTGTATTAATAATAAGTACATAGAATGAGAAAAGGCACAAAAATGTTATAAGAATAAGTACGATATAACATAGCACTCTCTCTGTTGTAAGTATTATCCTGTCTTTCACTCCAGCATTAGTGCCTTTAATGTCAGCACTTGCAGAGGCTTTACCTGAATTACTCATATTACTTCGCCTCCTTTGCTTTTTTCTTCTTAGCTTTTCTGATTCCTGCTGCTTCCATATCCTTTGTTATATAATTAAATACAAATATACTAAGTACTGCTGTTACAATAAACAGAATAACTGAAAGCGCACCTGCCATACCATAATTCTTACTATAAAGATGCTTATTAAGATACATGATAACCGTCATACTTGTTCTATCCGGATTACCATTACCATTAGTAAGAATCTGAGGAACATCAAACATCTGGATACCACCAATCAACGATGTGATAAGTGTGTATGCCAGAATAGGCTTAATAAGCGGAAGTGTAATCTTTCCAAATATCTGTCTGGAATTAGCACCATCAATTCTTGCCGCTTCAAAAAGACAAGGGTCAACACCCATGATGGCAGCCATCAGAATTATAGTTGTATTACCGAACCACATAAGGAAGTTCATAAGAGCAATCAGTCCTCTCGCTCCTGCTACCTCCGCAAGGAATCTATATGTAGGCAATCCCATACTGTTAAGCATGTTATTGATTGGTCCCTGATCTGCAAATATTGCGTAGAATAACATGGCAAATGCAGATGCCATAATCAAATTAGGCATATAGATTATAGTTTTGAAAAATCCTGTACATTTTAATCTTAATCTAAGATCTGTAAACCATGACGCCAGAAGCAATGATATAAGAATCTGGGGAATAAATCCCATCAGCCACATTATCATTGTATTCTTCAGATAGAGCAATGTATCACCGTTAAACAGTATGGCCTTGTAATTGTCAAATCCAACGAACTTAGGTCCGACCTGCATAAGTCCAACCATATAGTTCTCAAAAAAACTATTATAAAATGTAGATATCAGTGGTATTAATGAAAACACAATATATACTGCAAAGAACGGTATAAGAAATATGTATCCCCATTTTGCATAGCTTACAAACTTTTTCTTCTTTTTATTCATACATATCTCCATTCCTGCCATATAAAAAGGCACAGCCATATAACATACTTATTATAATGACTGTGCCTTAATGACTAGCAATTACTAATTACTTTGAAAGGTTTGGATATTTCTCAATAGCTGCTTTATAGAAGTTATCAAGAGCCTTATCCTTAGTTACATTGCCATCGAAGTAATCCTTCATAGCCTTCTGGAATTCTTCGTTAAGACCCTGGTCATAAGAAGAAATGTTCTTCATGCTGATCTTAGGAGCTGACTTAGCAAATAACTTGATATGATTCTGACCACCAAGGAAATCTGACTTGAAGTTACTGCTAGCGATTTCATTCATACCTGATGTTGTATTAGTGTAATCCTGAGTATCTTCTGTAATCTTCTTCATTGTAGCCTTATCACAGCAAAGTGTCTTCATAACATCTTTTACAAGGTTAGCGTTATCTGTTCCTGCTGCTGCACAAATCCATGTACCACCCCAGTAGTAGCTCTGTGGACCTTCACATACTGCATAGTCGCCGTAGATACCGTTACCAACTTCTTCCTTACCACCTTCCTTAACAGGAGTAGCAAGTGAATTACCTAAAAGTGTAAAGTTAATTCCCCATGTTGAGTAGAAGAATCCGAATACCTTACCAGAAGGTCCCTGATCTGCTGCCCATGTTGAATCCCAAAGAGATGACTTATTATTATAGCCCTTATCTGTATATTTCTTAGTCTGATCAACCCACTTCATAATGTTATCATCAATAACAATCTTGTTATTAGAATCAACCCAAGGAGCTGATACATTGTTAGAGAATACTCTGTATGAATCATCATAACCTGAAAGCATCTTGTAACCCTTAGCAGCAGCCTGTTCAGCTACCTTATCAAACTTATCCCAGGTTGAAAGTGCTTCCTGAACCTTATCCGGATCATCTGTTCCAAGAACATCCTTAGCAATAGAACGTCTGTAAGCAAAGAGTCCCGGAGTAGCCTGCCATGTTGTAGCCTTAAGTTTTCCTTTGCTGTCAGTTGCAATATCCTTTGTGTACTGATACATATCCTTAAGGTCATCATCTGTAAGGCCTACATCTTTTACATCAAGTGTGTAATCACTATTAACATACTTTAAAGCATAATCAGCTTCGATAAGGAACATATCAATCTTATCATCTGCTGCTGCATCCTTCTGCTTTAATAATGCAGCATCAAGAGCATTCTGATAAGCGTTGTTTTCGTTAGGAGTAATTACCCAGTTTACCTTAACATCTGAAGGAACATTCTTATAATATCCTTCAAATCTGCTCTTAAACTCTTCGTTCCAGCAGTAAATGTTAAGTACCTTACCCTGTTCCTCAGGCTTAGTATTAACTGCTGCCGAACCACCATCCTTTGATCCACAACCTGCTAATGTGGAAAGCACCATCATTGTACCAAGTGCCAGACTTAATAATCTCTTTTTCATAAAAAACCCTCCATAAATCTTAGACGACACCTTTAGTTTCCTATCTTTCTAATTGTTTCCCCTTCGATTAGTTCCGCATCTACAACAACCCTCTTTACTATCGTTGCCCTGGGATTCTCTATAGCACTTATAAGCTCATCTGCGGCAATCCTGCCGATTTCCCTGGTATTCTGACAAATTGTTGTAATCTTAGGATTTAACATCTGCGAGAATCTTGTTCCATCGTAACCTGCAACAGACACATCCTTCGGACTATGCAATTTCATATTCTTAATAGCATTCTTTCCTCCAACCACAGATAAATCATCCGGATAAAAAATACATGTTGGCGGTTCCTTTAATTTTAACAGCTCATATGTAAGCTTCTCAGCTTTTATTGAATCAAGATAGGTTGATTCTTTAATGTATTCATCTGGAACTTCTACCCCTAATTCATCCATTGTCTTATAAAAGGCTGCCAGACGCTCTTTCGTAACCTCTGATTCAACATTTCCATAAATATAAGCTATCTTTCTGTGTCCCCTGCTGTACGCGTAACGTACTAATTCACTCATCCCTTTCACGTTGTTAGAATTGACCGATGTACTGCCATTGAAAATGTAGTCGATGGTCACAACTGGTAATCTCCCGTTAACCATTTCATAGATTTCAGGATTGCTGAAATCCTCACAAGCTACAAGCACGCCATCAAAATTTCTGTATAAACAGTGTTCGTAGAAAGTCATCTTCTTAGAGTGATTGCTTACAAATGTAATATCATACCCCTTCTTCTCTGCTTCATTCTTAAAACTCTCAAGAACCTCGGCGAAATACTCATGTGCAAGACCATTATTAAGAAGAACTCCTATGTTATATGAACGGTTCGTCTTAAGTGCTCTGGCTGCTGAATTCGGATAATATCCAAGTCTGTTAGCTGCCTCTTTAACTTTCCTGCGTGTCTCTTCACTGATGTCACTATGGTCATTGAGAGCTTTACTTACTGTAGCAATTGAAACACCACATTCTACAGCAACATCTTTCATAGATACCATAGATTCATTCCTTTCATGCATTACTTAATCGTTTTCGTAGCTTTACTATAACTCATATCAGATATAAATGCAAGTGCTTTTACAAATTTTATTTATTTTTCTATATATCATCGTATTTTTTGTGCATTTCTACCAATTCTTGCTCAAATCCAAAATAATCATTGATTTAATCCAAGCCTTAAAATATACTTATTACTATAAAATCAATATTAGAACTTGTACCTTAATGCACTTAATCGTTTTCTATAAATTATATGTGTACAGGAGGTATAATATGCAATTCGGTTTTTTTGATGACATCAATAAAGAATATGTCATAACCACACCAGAAACTCCATTGCCATGGATTAATTACTTAGGCTGTGAGAATTTTTTCAGTCTTAAGAGCAATACTGGCGGAGGATACTGTTTCTATAAGGATGCCAAGCTGCTCCGACTCACAAGATATCGCTATAATAATTCTCCTTTAGATAACAACGGCCACTACATTTATATTAAAGATGAGGATACCATATGGAATCCTGGATGGCAGCCATCCCAGACACCAGTTGAGGATTATACATGTCGTCACGGACTTGGATATACAGTTATTTCTTCATCTAAGAATGGCATTAAGGCTACACAGACTGCGCTTGTTCCTATTGGAGACAATTGTGAGCTTGATAAACTTACTGTTAAGAATACAGGGAATGCTGTTAAACATTTATCCGTATATTCTTATATAGAATTCTGTTTATGGAATGCAGTTGATGACTGCAACAACTTCCAGCGTAACTTCAGCACAGGCGAAGTTGAAGTTCAGCCGGAGATTAATATTGGCGGTGCTGCCATGTCAGCAATATATCACAAGACAGAATACCGTGAGCGGCGTAACCATTATGCTGTTCATGCTGTCAGCACCGCTGCCAGCGGTTTCGATACAAGCAGAGAAAGCTTCATCGGTACATACGGAAGTCCTGCAATGCCTAAAGCTGTTAAAGAAGGTACATCTTATAATTCTATTGCAAGCGGATGGTCACCTGTTGGGTCTTTCAGAATTGATATTGACCTTGAGCCGGGCGAGGAAAAAGAATATGTGTTCATTATAGGATATGCAGAAAACCCTGATGATAAGAAGTGGGAATCTTTTGGAATTATTAACAAAGAACCTGCATATGCCCTTCTTGAAAAATACAACGCTCCGGCAAAATTTGATATAGCTCTTGCTGCTTTAAAAGATTACTGGACTCATCTTCTCTCGTCTTATATTGTTGACACAGAAGACAAGAAGCTCTGCCGTATGGTTAATATATGGAATCAGTATCAGTGCATGGTAACATTTAACATGTCAAGATCTGCTTCCTATTATGAGTCTGGAACCGGTCGTGGTATGGGATTTAGAGATTCCTGCCAGGATTTACTTGGCTTCGTACATCTTATTCCTGATTCAGCAAGACAGAGAATTCTTGATATTGCTGCTACACAGTTTGAGGACGGAAGTGCTTATCACCAGTATCAGCCATTAACCAAGAAAGGTAATTCTGATATTGGCTCTGGCTTTAATGATGATCCTCTATGGCTTATTGCAGGAACAGCTGCATATCTTAAAGAAACAGGCGACTTCAGCATTCTTGATGAAAATGTAGCATTTGACTGTGATGCAGGTAAGGCACAGCCGCTTATGGAACATTTAAGAAGATCCTTCAATTATACAACTACTCATCTTGGACCGCATAAGCTGCCACTTATCGGAAGAGCTGACTGGAATGACTGTCTCAACTTAAACTGCTTCTCTTCTGCTCCTGGTGAATCTTTCCAAACTACCGGACCATCAGAAGGACCTGTTGCTGAGTCGGTATTTATCGCTGGAATGTATGTAAAATACGGCAATGAATATGCAGACATATGCCACCTGACAGGTCTAACAGATGAAGAAAATGCTGTACGTTCCCATGTTGATGACATGTATAAAGCTGTTCTTGATGCAGGCTGGGATGGTGAATGGTTCCTTCGTGCATATGATGCCGAAAGCCGTAAAGTTGGTTCACATGAATGTGAAGAAGGACAGATATACATTGAACCACAGGGCTTCTGTGTTATGGCAGGTATAGGTGTCAAAGAAGGACTCGCACAGAAAGCTATGGATTCAGTAGAAAAAATTCTTGATACCAAGTATGGAATCATGATTTTACAACCAGCTTACAGGTCATATCATCTTGAACTTGGCGAGGTATCTTCTTATCCGCCTGGATACAAAGAAAATGCCGGAATATTCTGTCATAATAATCCGTGGGTATCTATTGCTGAAACCGTTGTTGATGATAAAAACAGAGCATTCGAAACATACAAGAAAATATGTCCGGCATACCTTGAAGAAATAAGTGAGATACACAGGACTGAACCTTATGTATATTCACAGATGATTGCCGGCAAAGATGCAGCAAGATTTGGTGAAGCCAAAAACAGCTGGCTTACAGGCACTGCTGCATGGACATTTACAAGCATTTCTCAATATATACTTGGTGTAAGAGCTTCATTTGGAGGACTCACCATTGACCCTTGTCTGCCGGATTCTATTAAGAATCTGACAATTACAAGAAAATTCAGAGATGCTGTCTATAACATTACCATCAATAACAATAAGCACGAAAGAGTTTCTTCTCTTATTGTCAATGGTAATGAAATTACAGGAAACACAGTGCCTTTCAATGCTGACACTAAAGAATTCAATGTAATTGTTAATATCTGATATTTAAGGAGAATAATTATGTTTGATAAGAACTTTTTATGGGGAACTGCCTCAAGTTCATATCAGATAGAGGGAGCCTTTACCGAAGACGGCAAAGGCGTTTCTATCTGGGATACATTTTCTAATAAGCCAGGAAATATCGCACACAACGAGAATGGTAACGAAGCCTGCGACCACTATCACCGCTATCGTGAAGATATTGCACTTATGAAAAGCTTAAGTATTCAGGCATACCGCTTTTCAATTTCATGGACACGAATCTTTCCAGATGGCATTGTAAAGGACTCTGACGGCAATGTGCATTTCAACAAAGCCGGACTTGACTTCTACGATAATATTGTAAACTGTTGTCTTGAAAACGGTATAGAGCCTTTTATAACACTCTATCACTGGGATCTGCCACAGGCACTTGAAGATAATGGCGGATGGCTGAACAGACAGACAGCTTATATATTTGCTGACTATGCAGAATTTATATGTGAGCATTTTTCTGACAGAGTCGTTAATATCGCAACTATCAATGAGCCACAGATAATCTCAGGTCTTGGATATATGAATGGACTTCATGCTCCCGGAAAGAAGCTGGACTGCATCAGCGTGCTGTCAGTCATACACCATCTTGCACTTGCACACGGTCTTGCTGTCACAAGAATGCGTGCCGTTGCAAAGCAGCCAATAAAGACTGGTTTTTCAAGCACTGGCGACTTGTGTTTTCCTGCAAGTGAATGTGATGAAGATATTGATGCTGCAAGAGCTGAAAGTTTCAAGATTGTTACCGGAAACATGACATTTAACCACACTATATTCTGCGATATGACATGCCTTGGCAGGTACCCCGATATTGCAGGAACAGGATTACATCTTGAAAAAGGTCTTGAAAAAATCGGACATTATAAAGAACTCCCATTCGTTAAAGACGGAGATTCAGAACTGATGCACCAGCCTATAGATTTCTTAGGAATCAATGTATATAACGGTCACGAGGTAAGTGTCACAGGACATATAAAGAAAAAGCCTGGAAGTCCAAGAACAGCACTTGGCTGGCCTGTAACCCCAGGAGTTATGAATTATGGTATAAGATACATGTATGAGCGGTATAATCTTCCAATATATATATTTGAGGATGGACTTGCCTGCAACGATATCATAAGTCTTGATGGCAAAGTCCACGACAGCAACCGTATCGACTTTCTGACAAGATATCTCACAGACCTTGAGAAAGCCTACAAAGCCGGTGTCCCAATACTCGGCTACTTCCACTGGTCATTCACAGATAATTTCGAATGGCACAGCGGCTACGACCCAAGATTTGGCTTAATCTATGTCGATTACGAAACCCAGCAGAGAATTCCAAAAGATTCTGCGTACTGGTATTCTGATTTAATTAAGAAGTCATCCAACTAAATATTGGTATTCATAAGTGTGCATGACGCCGTGGCATCTGTATATATGACATGTTCTCATGGATTCCTGCATCTAGTGTGAGTA
>ERZ835109.2094-NODE-2094-length-13815-cov-4.104651_pt1 | contig 13815 bp, 10 predicted proteins | sample MGYA00519946_ERZ835109 | MGnify/ENA primary metagenome ERZ835109 (study PRJEB31850, sample SAMEA3708771) | human gut metagenome | biome: human gut; feature: human-associated habitat; material: faeces | place: China | collected 2014 ...
GGAAAAGCAGGTGGCAAAATGGGCGGCAATCCGATATACTGCCGATCATATTTTCGATTACATAGAGATCGACGAGCAGCACGCCATTTTTGAAGTAGAAGTTCCGGAAGGGTGGATCGGCAAAAGCGTTGGCGAGCTGGATATTCGCAGGAAGTATGGCATTAACATTCTCGGTGTCAAACGTTCGGGAAAAACCGACGTATCCATTACACCGGATACGGTGCTGTCCGGGAAAATAACGATTTTAGCAGTGGGCGAGTACAAAGCGCTGCAAAAGTGCTTCCGAATCTGAACGGACGGTGAGGGTATGTGGAAGATGTCGTTTTGATCGCTGGGACAGCGTTAATGTTCCTGTTCGGCTGGCTTTTGATGAAGCGGCTGGATCGCTTTCTGGATGAAAATCAGAGCAAATTTCATTTCCGGACAACGAATCCGATTGGGCGCAGTAGAAACCTTCACATCTTGGTGCTATAATATCGTTTAAGAGGGGTGGTGAAAATGTGCAGAACAAAGGAAGCGAACTGCCAAAAGAGCATATTCTTGTGTGCCTGTCCTCGTCTCCATCCAATGAACGCATTGTACGAATGGCAGGGAAAATGGCACAGGCATTTAGTGGCAGCCTTACCGCGCTTTACGTGCAGACACCCGGAGACGCTGATATGAACGCGGAAGATACCGTTCGCTTGCAGGCGAATATGCGTCTGGCTCAGCAGCTTGGCGCAGAGATCGTCACAACGCATGGTGAAGATGTGGCAACACAGATCGCGGAATATGTGCGGCTCTCTGATGTGACCAAAATTGTGATTGGGCGAAGCGGCGTACAGCGGCGGCATTTTTGGAGTGAACCGACGCTGACAGAACGGCTCATTGCGCTTGCACCAGAGGTGGACATTCATATCATTCCGGATGTGGAAGCCTATAAGAGCTACCGCAGGAAACGGCTGCTTACCATCCGTCCGGCGTTTCCGACCGCATGGGAACTGCTTCTGACCATCGGGATTCTGGCAGCTGCGACGGTCATCGGATGGGTCTTTCTGCGGCTCGGCTTTGCAGATGCCAATATCATCATGGTTTACCTGCTGGGGGTGCTTCTGACTTCCGCTTTTACCAGCGGATATACCTGCGGTGTGCTGTCCGCTTTTTTGAGTGTCATCCTGTTCAATTATTTTCTGACGGAACCCCGGCTGTCTTTGGCAGCCTATGGCAGCAAATACCCAATAACCTTTGCCGTCATGTTTGCAGCGGCGCTTTTGACCGGTACGCTTGCCGCAAAGCTCAAAGCCCATGCACAGCTATCCGCGCGGGATGCCTATCGGACAAAACTCCTTTTTGATATGAACAGGCAGCTTCAAAAGGCGGAAACACCGGATGAGGTCTATCAGATGACCGCGACGCAGATACAGAAGCTCATGCAGCGGGACGTTCTGATTTATCCGGCACAAGGCGACGTGCTGCTGGATGGGAATGTTTATCCGGCAGACGGAAGCAGTCCATATTGCATCCCGGATACTGATCAGGAACAGAACGTGATTCAATGGGTCTGGCAAAACCGAAAGCGTGCTGGCGCAACGACGCAAAACTTTCCAAAGGCAAAACGGCTGTATCTTGCCATTCGTACCGGGCAGCAGGTTTTCGGCGTTGTCGGGATTCCGATGGAGAAGCAAACGCAGCCTGACGCATTTACATCCAGCGTGCTGTTTTCCATTCTCGGCGAGTGCGCTCTGGCGCTGGAAAGCCTACGCAACGCCGAAGAAAAGGAAAAAGCCGCCGTCCTTGCAAAGAACGAACAGCTTCGTGCAAACCTTCTGCGTTCAATTTCCCATGACCTTAGGACCCCGCTGACCTCCATTTCCGGCAACGCGGATACGCTGCTGCACAGCTATAACGTGCTGGATGAACAAACGCGGAAACAGATTTTTACGGACATTTATGACGATGCGCAATGGCTGACGGGACTGGTTGAGAACTTGCTTTCCATTACAAAAATCGCGGACGGCAGCGTCAAGCTGCGCCTTTCCGATCAGGTCGTGGACGATATTGTGTCGGAATCGCTCCGACATATCGACCGAAGGTCGGCAGAGCATCACATTACAGTAGATTGCGGAGATGAGCCGCTGCTGGTGCGGGTGGATGCAGGACTCATCGTGCAGGTGCTTATCAATCTGGTGAACAACGCAGTCAAATATACTCCGGCTGGCTCGAACATCCGAATCACGGCAATCCCGCGAGAAAATATGGCCGAAATATGCGTCAGCGATAATGGTCCCGGTATTCCAGATGAACTGAAGGAACGTGTTTTTGAAATGTTTTTTACTGGGGGCAATCCGATTGGCGACAGCCGCCGAAGTCTTGGGCTTGGGCTTACGCTCTGCCAAGCCATCATTCATGCCCATAATGGCGAAATGACATTGAAAGAAAATTCGCCGCATGGCTGCATCTTTTCCTTTACAGTACCGCTCAGTGAGGTGAACTTAAATGAATAAGCCGCTCGTCCTCGTTGTAGAAGATGATACGCCGGTGCGCAATCTGATCACAACAACGCTGAAAACCCATGAATACAGGTATCTTTCTGCGCAAAACGGCGCAAGCGCCGTGATGGAGGCGCTGTCTCACAACCCGGACATTGTGCTGCTTGATTTGGGACTGCCAGATATGGACGGCGTGGAGATCATCCGAAAAATCCGTTCGTGGTCAAATATGCCGATCATTGTGATCAGCGCCAGAACAGAGGATTCTGATAAAATCGTGGCGCTGGATGCCGGGGCGGACGATTATCTCACCAAGCCCTTTTCCGTGGATGAACTGCTGGCGCGGCTGCGAGTGACGCAGCGGAGACTGTCGCTGATGAAAACAGACGCAGCGCAGGAATCTCCGATTTTTACGAACGGTGCGCTGAAAATCGACTATGCGGCAGGCTGCGCATATCTTGACGGTGCAGAACTGCACTTGACGCCCATCGAATACAAGCTGTTGTGTCTGCTCTCCAAAAATGTGGGCAAGGTTCTGACCCACACCTACATCACACAGCAGATTTGGGGCAGCAGTTGGGAAAACGATATTGCTTCTCTGCGGGTGTTCATGGCGACCCTGCGCAAAAAGCTGGAACGCGGAAAAGACGGGCAGCAATACATACAAACGCACATCGGAATCGGCTATCGGATGCTGCGGGTGGAGTGAACAGCGTTCAACTTTTTTGTTTTCCGACGGAAAGGTAACGTTCCAAATTCTTTTCTCGGCAGGTAAAACTTGCGGGCGGCTTCCCTGCGGTGCGCGGTTTGTCCGGTGATGCACGGCACTTGGGGGGCTGCACCTCTATCTGCTGAGCCTTTCCGCCTGCTTCTCCCGCCTCTCAACCTCCCGCACCACCTCCGGCGGGAGCATCTTCAGCAGCTTTTCGGCCCGCTCGTAACGCTTCTCCAGCACTACGAGCTTTGCGCGCTGCTCGGCGCTTTTGCGGCGCTCGGCGGTCAGCTCGTCCTTGAGCGTTTCGTTTTCCTCGGCACTGCATCGCTGCATGGTAAGCGATTGTGACACGGCCTGCTGCATCCGCTGAATTTCTGCCTGGAAAGATTCCACCTCCGGCAAGAGCTGCTTGAAGGTCTCTACGGCCTCCTCGCGCTTCTTGCCCGCGTTCAGCACATTGATGCCGTTCAAGGCCGTTTCCAGCTTCTCCAGCTTGGCGTCCATCGCTGTCACTTTCTTGTACCACTGAGGCGTCAGGTGCTTACGCTTCGTTTCAACGGCGGGCGCGCCGCGCTCCAGCTCCGGCCACCGCTCCGCCATGCAAGCGTAGAAATCGTCCTGCCAGCGGATCATCGCCTTTTTGTTGCCGAGAATTTCTTTGGCGGACAGCCGGTTGTCCTTCGTCAGCGGCACAAAGCACAGATGCAGGTGCGGCGTTTTCTCATCCATGTGCACCACGGCGGAAATGATGTTTTCTTCGCCTATACGCTCTTTCAAAAACTCAAATGCACGGTTGAAGTATTCCGGCATTTCCGCATCATGCGCCTTTGCAAACTCGGAGCTGACCGTTACCAGCGTATCCACAAATTTCACGCTGTCCCTGCGCACCCGGCAGCCCGCCATGCTGATACGGTGTCGGATCTCCTGCTCGTAACTCCAACGCGGCGCGATTAAATGATAGTTCTGCACGGTTCGGCTTTTGTCAATGTCCGGATTACTGGCGTAAAACTCCTTTGTCCGCTCGTGGTGGGCACTCAGCGCCTTGGACGCGCCACCCTTATGTTTGGCAAATCGTAAAATAGCATAAGCCATCGTTGTTCCTCCTTCGTCGTCGTTTGGGGACGAGGGAGCGGTGAATCCCCACCACGACTTTCTGAAAAAGTGCGCCCGTGAGGTGCCGATACCGACACCTCACGTTCTTCTTTTTCGGTCCGGTCAAAAATGTGCGGGGAGCGTCGTCCCCGCGCATTTTCTCCCGTCCCCCGTCGTGATGGGTATAATAACACACTAGACTTTGTACCAAAGTCCGTATGCCAGCCGTTCCCTCTGGACTCCCTCAAGCGGTCATTTCCCGCCGCCTGCCGGCGCGGGAAATGTCCTTGCCGGTGTACGGTATGTCCGATAATGTACGGTATTTTGAGGGGATACCCCCACTCCCATTTTTACCGTACATACCGTACATTACCGTACACCGTCCCACCGCAGCGAAAGCGCTTTGCCCTCTTTCGTGCGGTAGGAAACGTAGCGGACACCATATTTGCGCAACAAATTTTCCTGCTGCACATTCAGCGTCCGCACGATCCAGTTCGGCGTGAAGTTTTGGCTGCTGTCCATCTCGGAAAGGCTCCGCGCAAGCTCCGTCGCCGTGCCGTTCCATGATGGATTTTCTCCATTCACCAGCCGAGAAACAAGCTCGACCAGCGGGTTCGGCGGTTCCTTGAACCGTCCCGTCTCCACCTCAATCAACTTCCAGTTCAAATGTGCGGCATCAAAAGAGATGTGCAATCGAAGCTGTTGCTGGTCGCGTCCTACCGCCTCTAAAACAGCATCCGAAGCGGTGCGCTTATCTTTATGTAGGAGCAGCGCGCCGTCCGCTGCGCCCATCAAGCCGTTCGTGCCGGAGATCATGTTGAACACATCCTCTGCGCCCTCCTTGCGCGTGTGGTGGACGACCAGCACGGTGACGCCATAGGTGTCGGAGAACTCCTTCAGCCTTGCCAGCGTGTCATAATCGGCGGCATAGCTGCCGTTGTCTGGCGTCCGTCCACGTACCCGCTGCAAGGTGTCAATGACAATAAGCACCGTGTCCGCGTGCTCTCCCCAAAAGTCGGTTAGGCGCTCAAGCAATCCTTCGTCCAGCGTTTCAGAGAAAACGGAGAGGATCAGGTGCTCACTGTCCTGCTCCGTCATCTGTGCCAGACGCTTTTGCAGTCGCTCATAGGTATCCTCCAAGGCAAGATACAAAACCGTACCTTGCCGAGAAGAAAAGCCGAGGAAGGACACCCCCATGCTCACCTGATAGGCCATCTGCAAGATGAGAAAGGACTTGCCGATCTTCGGCGCGCCGGCGAGGAGATAAGTCCCCGCCGGCAGCAGTCCGTCGATGACCGCCGGGCGGACGCGAAAGCGTGTTTCCATCAGCTCCGGCATGGTCATGATCTGGATCTTTCCAAACTGCTTGTGCGTTTCTTCAATCTCTGTTATACTGTCTGTGCGTGCAAGCGCGGACGGCTGCTCCCCATCTGGTGCAACAGATGGAATCGGGGCAGTCGTTTCTTTTTCAGTTGCCATTCCCGCCTCCCGTGTTCCGCTCGATCCAGTCGATGAGCTTGTCCTTCGGCACGAGCAGCCGCTTACCGATGCGCAGCGTGGGAAAGGTCCCCGTGTTGAGGAGCTGATACGCTCCCGCACGCGAGATGCCCAGCGCCGCCGCAAGCTGATTGGCGTTCAGCACCGCGGGCAGATTTTCATAGTTGTTGTTCATGTATGACCTCCTTTGAAAATTTCAGTTGACATTATGGACTATAAAGATTATAATGCACAATGTAACTACTATGGTTTGATTGTATAATGTTGGTGCGGAAAAGTCAATAGATAATTTTCTGCATCTATTTTGATATATCTAACAGGAGGGCAGCTATGGTCTTTCCCGAACATATGGAATTCCGGTATTACATCACCCCGGAACGAAAAGAATGCTTTGCACTGTATGACAAGACGCTGGGAAGCCGCATGACCTATCTCGATCAAGCGCAGGACCTCGGTCAATGTCTCATCGACCTTTATGATACGGACTTCTATGATGCCTACTGCACCCTTGCTGAGATCAACAAGCTGGTACAAGCGGAAAAGGATGCAACTGCATGGAAGAAACTGCTGGAGCTGTCGATGCCGCTTTGCGAAGTGCATCCGTTTTTTGGGCTGCTCGTAAAGGAGCTGAGCGAGCTGGAATCCACATACGCACACGGTCAGGATGCTGACGCAGCGATTGTCCTTTCATTCGCCAACGATTTTGAAGCCATCGTCCGTGATGCAAAGGCGCTGATCGAAGTATGCCTGGACGACCGCTATCAGCCAGACTACTCCACGGCAGAGCGTTACCGCGAGGCGCATTACGATGCGTTGCTCCATTTCGACGATATGCGCTATGGCGAGCTTGCCACAGAGGAGGTCATGCTGGACGGTCCGGCGTATAACAGCGCCTACCATTACAGCGTGGAGATGCTGCGGGAGCGCGGGATCAAGACTGCGCTGCGCGAGGTGCTCTACCCAAACACCGTGCGCGACCTCTATAACTACTTGAAGGCATATTGTCTCCGCCTGCCGCTCCCGATCCACAAGTGCAAAAACTGCGGCAGGTATTTCGTAGTGACCGGCAACATCACGCAGGACTACTGCACGCGGCTGATGGAAGGTTCGGAAAAGACCTGCCGACAAATGGGAGCCGTCGTGCAGTATCAGAGCAGGCAGATGAAGAATCCTGCCACAAGGGAGTTTACGCGCTCCTACAAGGCACACAACGCCCGCGTGCGGTATGGAACGATGAGCAAGGCAGAGTTCACCGCATGGTCGAAGACGGCGCGGGAAAAGCGCGACGCCTGCGTAGCAGGCAAGCTGCCGCTCGAAGACTTTGTCGCGTGGCTCGACAGCGACAAACAGCGATAAAACAACGGACTGACTGGCCGTTTTATGATTTCAGAAGAACAGGAGGTATCATTGGCAACACGAAAGACAAAAGGAGCCAAGGGCGGCGGCACGATCCGTCAGCGCCCTGACGGGCGCTGGGAGGCGCGCTATACCCTTGGCATTGATTCCGGAACGGGAAAGCAGATTTAAAAATCCGTCTACGGCAAGACGCAGAAGGAGGTAAGACAAAAGCTTACCGCAATCACCGCGGAGATCGACAGCGGAATGTATCAGGAGCCTTGCAAAATGACCGTGAACGAATGGCTTGATATTTGGCTGAAAGACTATCAGATCGGCGTCAAGGATTCCACGGCGTATCTCTATGAGCGACAAGCTAAACTATATCTGCGGCCTGCGCTCGGCAATATCCCGCTTGAAACGCTAAAAGCTCACACGATCCAGCGCCTTTATAACTCGCTCTCACAGGAACACGACGGACAACCTGCCCTAAGTGCTAAGTCCATCAAGAACATCCACGGCGTGCTGCACAAGGCGCTCCAACAGGCCGTTCTTCTCAACTACATCCGCTACAATCCGACGACCGCGTGTGTTCTGCCCAAAATCGTCAAAAAAGAGATTCGTCCGCTGACCGACCAACAGACCGCTCAGCTTTTGAATCTCCTGAAAGGCAGCAAATATGAAATTCCGCTCACCGTCGATCTCTTCACCGGCTTGCGCGAGGGCGAACTGCTCGGTCTGATGTGGGACTGCGTTGATTTTGAAAAAGGTACGCTCCTCATCAATAAGCAGCTTCGCAGAAGTCAGCGGAAAGGCGGAACATACTATTTCTCCCCGCCGAAGAACAACAAGAGCCGTACCATCACACCCGCGCCGTATGTGATGAAGCTGCTGCAAGCGCAGAAGGTGCAGCAAGCCGAGCAGCGGTTGATGGCAGGTCCGGCGTGGGAGGATAGCGGCTTAGTGTTCACCAATGAGTTTGGACGCTATGTTTCCTACCGTGCGATCTTCGACAGCTTCAAGCGTATCGTGAAACGCATCGGCCTTCCCGACGCAAGGATACACGACCTTCGCCATACTTACGCCGTGAACTGCATCCGCGCCGGTGATGACATCAAAACCGTGCAGAGCAATCTCGGTCATGCGACTGCCGCCTTTACTCTTGATGTCTACGGTCATTTCACAGACGATATGCGCTCGGTCAGCGCGCAGCGTATGGAAGGCTTCATTACAAATGTTCTCAATATATAAAGGGTACGATAAAGGGTAAAAGGCGTTTCAGGGCAGCAAAAAAGCCTTGAAACCCTTGTGGCTTCAAGACTTTTCTGTGGTGCGCGGTACAGGACTCGAACCGACAAAAAGGTGTTTTGGCTTGTCCCTTTTTATGCCGGCAAGTACCATAATGTGGGGGAATTATGCAATTTTATTGCCATCTCATGTTAGGTAATTTTATCTCATATCAACGCAGTAAGGCTAAAAATAAGGCTAAATTTTAGCCGCTGTGCAGGACATATCCCACGATTCTATTGGGCCTTCTTAATATGTTTTTCAAAAATATATATTGTTGTGCTTATGACCCTTCTTCCCCACCCCAAAGGTCTTTATGGCACTTCAACGCGCAAAGAAATATTCAACAACCATCTTTTCCTCTCGCCCTTTCCGATAGCGACATTGATCGTCACCCCGCGGGTGTAGGAGACTCTGCTGCTAAGTAGAAGCGCGGCGGTATTTGCTGCCTCCGACAGTTTTCTGCTGCGTCCCATCGGTGTATTCGAAGTTTTGGCGTAGCCTACCCGCAGTTCATCAATGCTGATCCCATGAGCGGAGGTAAGCACCGTTTCGTAGCTGAGTGCACGTAGCCCTGTTGCCTCCAGAATGCCGGCACCGCACCGACTACACACCCCTTTTTCTTGCCCAACTCTTTTGCCCACAAGCGGTTCAGGGAATTGACCGCGTTCTTGCTGGCGGCATAGACGCTTTGCCCTTCACTACCTTCCAGGCCGCTTTCCGAGGCCATACTGACAATTACGCAGTTGGCTTGCTTTACCATGACTTGCGCCGCTACCTGTGCACATGGAAACACACCCTTTGAGTTGACATTCATCCACCTTTGCCGCATTCTTCACAAGATAGCGCAATATGTTATTTCTGACAGATAGTGCAATGCAGACTGTGAATTGTCACTTGTTAAGCGGGTGAAAAAATGCTATACTCTATGTGACATCACGATGGAGAGCGGGGATAATAGTGGAGCTGAAACAGTCGTATGTTTTATCGCAGAAGCTTGCGCTGACGCAGACGATGCGCCAGTCGTTGGACTGCCTCCAGCTTTCTGCACCGGAGCTATGTGAGTATGTGCAGGATGTGGCGCTTTCTAATCCATTGTTGGATGTGTGTATGCCGACCTACTATGAAACAGAGCTGCCAAACGAAGATATGCGATCTGAATACGAACAGATTGAGCTGCGCAGTGAGGAAACATGGCGTGATATGCCGAGAGGTTCTGGGAATGCACTGGATATTTCTGCCGTGCTGACACGGGAACTGACTTTCCGAGATTACCTCAACGAACAGATTGGGCAAATGCGCCTCGTAGATGATGGGATGCTGCAGCTGTGCCGTTTTCTCATTGACTGCCTCGATGGGCGCGGCTATCTTGATTGCCCGCTTGAAGAATTATCGAAGGAATTTTGTATTCCGTTTTTCTCCCTTGAGCAGGCACTATATGCCATACAAATGCTCGATCCGCCGGGCGTCGGCGCACGCAGCCTCTCTGAGTGTCTGATTCTGCAGCTGGTGCAGAGCCGCTCATTAGACCCCCTGACAATAGGCATCGCTCGCAATGGTCTAGAGCAGTTAGGCAGACGAGATTATAAGGGGCTTGCAGCAATGTTGGGTGCCGGCGTAAGCGAGATAAAGCAGGCGGGCGCTAAGATTCTTGCGCTTGAACCGATTCCATCACGTAGCTTTGCCAGCAGCGAGCCGATAGCATACATCGTACCCGATGCGGCATTTTCTGTGGAACAGAGCAGGGTGACAATTGAGCTGAACAGGCGCGTTTTGCCCCGCCTTTCGGTCAACACCGAATACTCTGCGCTGCTTGCTACTTCCGATGACCCCAACGTGCAACAATATGTGCGTGAAAAACTTACAGAGGCAAACGCCATCATCAAGGGGGTTCATATGCGGTGCAATACGATCTTACGGTTGCTTACGCTGATTGCTACGGAGCAGCATGACTTCTTTTGCTCAGGTGGAACTCTTACGCCGATCACTATGCAGCAGATGGCGGAAAAAATGGACATGAGCACATCTACGGTAAGCCGTACAATACAGAATAAATATATTCAGTATCGGGGCAGAATTGTCCCTCTTCGCAGCTTCTTCACGACTGCTATTCGCTCGGATGCTTCCGTTTCTTCCCAGGCCGTCAGGCAACGCATCCAAGACCTGATTAAGACAGAGAATCCAGAAGCACCACTTTCGGATGAGTCAGTGCGTATAGCGCTATCAGCGCTCGGCATTGAGGTCAGTCGACGTGCTGTTGCAAAATACCGCATGGCACTGGATATCCCGCCTTCTTCTCAGCGAAAAAAACGTTGAGGCAACAATGGGCATATGCCTCCTTGCCGATGAAGCTTTGCAGGAAGCATACTGCTGAAATGAGTTTTTTATCAAGATAATTCCGCTTATACACCGGGTAATTAACATCTGTATTGCATGCGTATTGCAGCAACAATCTGTAACCTTCTCAGCGAAATAGTTAAGGCGGACACAGAGAAGCCCATAGAGGTTAATGCCATATATAGAAAACGGCAGAAGAAATGTTGTGCGAGGGGGGTCCTGTTGTGTTATCAAACTACATTGAACAATTATTTAAACTTGATAATTATTATGATGGCCTAATTGTTACAGACAACAAAGGCTATATCGAGTTTTTTATGACATACCGTCCTGATATCAGCGGCGCTAAGCAGGAAGACTTAGTCGGCAAGCATGTTCTTGATATTTATCCGGGGCTGACCGAGGAAACAAGTACGATTATGCGGGTGTTGCGTAGCGGCGAGCCGATTTACAACGAATACCAGACCTTGATTACCTGCCGTGAGGAGGTATTTCAATCCGTTAATACAACTATGCCGATTCGCGCAGGAGGTACAGGCGAGATCATAGGGGCAATTGATGTATCAAGATACGCAAGTCGTTTCTACGAAAAGCAAAGCATCAATCTTCACTCTGCTCACACGAGAAAGGGGCCTTTTTACTGCGTTGATGATATTATAACCTGCTCAGAAGATATTGAGGCGATTAAACGAAAAATCCCATTGATCTCAAAAACAGATTCGACAGTGCTGATCACCGGACGGTCTGGTACAGGAAAGGAGTTGATCGCTCAGTCTATTCACACCTCAAGCAACCGGGCAGACAAGGCATTTGTATCTCAAAATTGTGCCGCAATACCTGCGACGCTGCTGGAGAGCATCCTCTTCGGTACAACCAAGGGAAGCTACACTGGAGCCGAAAACAAGCCGGGACTTTTCGAGATTGCAAATGGGGGAACGTTATTTCTTGATGAGATCAATTCTATGGATATTAGCGTTCAGCCAAAGCTGCTGCGTGCAATTGAGGAAAAGCGTGTCTGCCGTCTGGGCAGCTATAAGCCACTCGAAGTCGATGTTAAAATCGTTGCAGCAATGAATGAAGACCCGCAGGAATGCGTTCGTAAAGGAAAGCTGCGCGAGGACTTGCTCTATCGACTAAGTGTTGTTCGGGTGGATATGCCAACGCTGCAGGAGCGACGCTGCGATATCGAGCTTTTGATGAAATATTTCATAAGCAAGTTCAACAGTAGTATGAAAAAGGACATTTTCGGTGTTGATGAAGAAGTAAAAAAAATGTTTGAGGAATATCCGTGGCCCGGAAATGTCCGAGAGCTTCGCAATACGATAGAGGGCGCCTTTAATGTCGCACAAGGGAAATGTATTCATGCGAGGGATCTGACGGGCTATATTGTACAACAATGCGGGCAACATGAGAAAGATTCATTGCCATGTAGCACTGGCGCTGATGAGGGGCCTTCCGGATTAAATGACCAGATTCATTCCGTGGAAAAGAGAATCATTGAGGATGCGCTGAAAAAAACCTCTACATATGCAGAGGCTGCACGACTAATCGGTATTTCTCGACAGGCTTTTATGTACAAAATGAAGAAATATAAAATTGACGTATGAATCGTTAGTCAAAAAATTTTGACACCTATGTGTCAAAATTTTTTGCGTATATGCAAAAATTTTTGGCAATTAGGAGCTGGAAGGCGAACTGGCCGACGCTCCTGCTTAGCTTAAATCGGCGGCTCAAAGAGCGGCGGGGTTGCATAAAAACTCGGAATAGCAAAGAATTCTGCAAAAATAGCAAAGAACTCTATAAAATTAGTATAATTTTATGTTTGACGCCCTCGTTCTGGCACACATTTTGCTGGTATACAAGTAGCACAACGACGTGGTCTCATTGAAGGCCGAAATCGTTGAATCTGCTTTAAAAACGAGGAGGATAATGCTAATGACAGATGTAAAACATGACATTGATGCTCTTGCTGGTGAGCGGTGGTTCCCACTCGAGACGACAATCACTGAGGATATGAGCAGTATATGGGGCGACTGGGGCGTGTGCTCAGAGGTCGATAAGCTTAAAGCGGTTTTGATGCGCCGTCCCGGAAAAGAAGTAGAGAATTTTGACTGGAAAGCCGCTCGATTCCGGGCTCCAATCGACCCCGAGAAGTTCCGTGCTCAGCATGATGCACTTGCCGATGTATACCGCGCACATGGCGTACAGGTACACTATGTCGATGAGCAGCGCAGTGACCGCCCCAACGCACTTTTCTGCCGCGATTTAGTCTTCATGACACCAGAAGGCGCAATCGTTACCCGTCCTGCAACGGAAGCTCGCAGAGGCGAGGAGCGTTATGCGGCAAAGAAATTGGCCGATCTTGGTGTACCGATTATTCGCACGATTTGTGGCGGCGCGACTTTTGAGGGTGCAATGGGAATGTGGATTGATCGCCATACAGTAATCCTTGCAAGCGGTGTACGTACAAATCGCGAGGGCTATGAAATGGTTCGCTATGAGCTTGAACGTATGGGAGTAACGCAGATTATTCATATGCAGATTCCCTATGGTCATGCGCACATTGACGGATTAGTAAATATGGCAAGTCATGATGTTGCTATGATCCACGCCTCTCAGGTCCCCTATGATGTTTGTGATGCGCTGAAGAAAAAGGGAATTAAGCTACTTGAGTGTCCCTCGAGAAATGAGGCTAAGGAGACCCTTGCAATCAATTATGTTGCTATTGAACCGGGCTTGGTTGTTATGCCAGCTGGTAATCCGCGCTCACAAGAGTTACTGGAGAAAAACGGAATCAAGGTTATTCCCATTCAGTTTGATGAAGTCCTTAAGGGCTTCGGCGCTATGCACTGCTGTACCGCATTCTTAAAACGCGGTTAATATTAGCAAATGGGATATGAAAGGAGCCTCAGCAAAATGAAGACGAAGAAATATATCAGTCTCCTGATGGCTATCATAATGATGCTCAGCCTATTTGCGGGCTGCGGCAGCGAGGGCAATACCCCATCGGTGAGCGATGATAAGGACACGCTTTACCTCCGGCTTTCCTCTGCGCTCCAAAGCACCGACTGGCAACAGACCTCT
>ERZ835109.2102-NODE-2102-length-13769-cov-4.223567_pt1 | contig 13769 bp, 10 predicted proteins | sample MGYA00519946_ERZ835109 | MGnify/ENA primary metagenome ERZ835109 (study PRJEB31850, sample SAMEA3708771) | human gut metagenome | biome: human gut; feature: human-associated habitat; material: faeces | place: China | collected 2014 ...
AAGGTAGAAAAAGGTGTTGCTTTAAGTCGATGAAATAATAACTGGCAGGTTCAAGGAATTCTTAAACCTGCCAGTTTGTTTTTATTCAGCCTTATAATTTGTGACATTGCAAGATTTGTGGTAGTTTTTGGTCGTTTTGTGTTCTCCAAGGTTAGCTGTAATCACGTATTTTTGTACTATCACTTTAAAAATTATAAAAAACAAATTTCACGATGAACTATAAATTACTGTCAGTCGCCTTAGCTTTTTTATATATAGGTATGGTAGGCGGATGTTCCCAGCCCGCCCCCGACCTACGTTATCAGATTGAAGTGGACAAACCTCTGCAGACAATGGAACACTTCGGCGCTTCCGATGCCTGGAGTATGCACATCCTTGGCTTATGGCCACAGGAGAAACAAAACCAGATAGCCGACTGGCTGTTCAGCACAGAGAACGATGCGAATGGAAAACCGAAAGGAATCGGCTTGTCTCTTTGGCGTTTCAACGTTGGTGCAGGTAGTACCGAGCAAAGAGAAGCCAGTCAGATCGGTTCTTCGTGGATGCGTACCGAATGCTTTATGAATGCCGACGGAACCTACGACTGGAACAAGCAACAGGGGCAACGCAACTTTTTGAAACTGGCAAAAGAACGGGGCGTCACTAAATTCCTCGCATTTCTGAATTCCCCTCCCGTATATTATACTCAGAACGGTCTGGCTACCAATACCGGTCGTGGAGGAACCGCCAATCTGAAGCCGGAATGTTACGAGAAATATGCCCGTTTCCTGGCCGATGTAGTAGAAGGAATAGAGAAGCACGACGGAATAAAGTTCAACTATATCTGTCCTTTCAACGAACCGGACGGGCATTGGAACTGGGTAGGACCGAAGCAGGAAGGCTCTCCGGCAACCAATCGGGAAGTAGCCCGGACCGTCCGTTTGCTGAGCCGGGAGTTTGTGAACCGGAAAATGGATACACAGATTATGGTGAACGAGTCTTCGGACTATCGCTGTATGCTCCGTACCCATCAGACGGACTGGCAGCGTGGCTATCAGATTCAGGCTTTCTTCTGCCCGGACAGTGTGGATACGTATTTGGGTGATACGCCCAATGTGCCCCGACTGATGCTTGGTCATAGCTACTGGACAACGACTCCTCTGAGTGAACTGCGTGCCATGCGCTGCCAACTGCGTGAAGCTCTGGATAAATACAACGTCGGCTTCTGGCAGTCAGAAACCTGTATCATGGGGAATGACGAAGAGATAGGTGGCGGTCACGGCTTCGACCGTACGATGAAGACGGCACTTTACGTTGCCCGTATCATCCATCATGACATCGTGTATGCGGGAGCGAAGAGCTGGCAGTGGTGGCGTGCCGTCGGCGGTGATTATAAAGACGGGCTGATTCGGGAATACACGAATGATGACTTGAAGGATGGTCGGGTAGAAGACTCCAAACTCATGTGGGCTTTGGGTAATTATAGTCGTTTCATCCGTCCGGGAGCTGTCCGCCTGTCGATTTCTGCTTTCGATCAAGCGGGGAATTTAATCCCCGGAGGCGATACGGACCAAAAAGGACTGATGTGTTCTGCTTATCAAAATGCGGACGGCTCATACGCTGTTGTTCTCATTAACTATGCGCAGGAAGACAAAGAGTTTTCAATCAATAAGATAAATGGCAAGAAAACTCGATGGCAGGTGTATCGCACTTCGGATGTAGAAGGAGAAGATCTGCTACCCGTTGAGAAAGTGAAGAGTGGAAGAACAGTTCGGATTCCGGCACGTTCGATTATAACTTTATTGAATCAATCGCTTTAATATAAGAGTCAATTATGGGTTTGTCCGGTCGAATAAAAGGCCGGTATGTCGCCTTTTTCTTTTTTAAAGTATTACATTTGTACGCCCGTCCATTGCTAACCAAGGCAATGGACGGGCGCAATGCATAAAAAAGGAGGCATTTTATGAACGATAGAGGAAATATTGTCATTTATCAGACAAAAGATGGGAAGACTTCAATTGATGTGAAGTTGGAGGATGAAACAGTGTGGCTGACTCAGGCTCAAATGGCAGAATTGTTCCAAACGGACAGAACTTCAATAGTGAAGCATGTTAATAACATCTATAAGTCGGAAGAATTGGTGAAGGATTCAACATGTGCAAAAATTGCACATGTTCAGATAGAGGACATCTCTCATTGCTTTTCTTGTTCTGGTGCAGCATCTCTCACCCTTATTGAAGCCATATTCTTTCTGTCTTTCCCTTATTTTACGTTGTCTTCTACTTCCGGCTTACCATAATACCCCGGCATCGGAATATAAACCGGACTCTGACGAGTATTGATATTCTGCAACTTCTTTTCTTCTTTCAGTCGTTTGATATGTCGGGCGGCAGTGGTAAGCGTAAGTTTGCAAAGTCCTTGAAAGTCCGAGCGGGTCAGTATTTGGTTATTACTGAAATACGCGGTCAGCAGTCTGTCTATCTCTTCGTTGGAGCGTGGCACTGAGTGTAACTTCAGTTTACTGCGTTCCACCTTGACGACGCTTACCGAACTTCTCAGTTTTTTATCCGCCTTGAAGCCGATGTTTGCTTTGAGTTTCATTTGGTTTGCTTTCAGCTTGGGCGAGGTGATCGGTTCCAGACTGTTCAGCTTTACCTGAAAGTAGCCGATGCCGTCGAGGTGAACACGTTCCCCTTCCCGGAGGCGTGATCCCATAAAGTGGCTCAGCGATTCGAGGACGGCTTTTACATCCCCTTCGGTCAGCGAAGTCGCTTGTTGTATTTCTTTGGCGAGATAGTCGGTGTCGATATGCTGAAAGTTGACTACCCGTGCGTGGTAGAGTTCCTTGTCTTCTTCGTCCTTGGGGTTGGGAGACTTGTAGAGTTCAAATTGTATTGCCATGATACTGTTTATTGTATTTTATTTCTTTTTCTTCTTCTTTGTTTCGGCTGTCAGTTTCTTGATACTGTCAAAATATGCTTCTTCTACAGGCGACAGGGTTTTGACATGATATTTTTGGTATTCGCCCAGCGCTTTTTGTTTGGCTTGTTCGTGAGAGATCGTGCCTGCGTTCTGCAAAACTTGCTCTCCGGTGGTCGATAAGATGAGGTCCAGGTGATGTATATAGTCCGACATATACATGGGCGAACGTTTGATGGCTTGTATTTCTGCGAAGTCGAAGTATCCGGAAACCAGGTTGTTCAGTATCTTCAGTTCCTTTTCATTGAGATAGTTTTTAGCTATCAGTACATCTTCTTTCCGGGGTTGTTCGCCGGGAAATGTGGTCAGTCCCATAAATGGCTTTTCTGCATCGGCTCGTTCGAAGATCACTTCTGCTGCTGTGTGGCCGTGGGCGGCATAGTGTAACTTATTCTGCACGATTTTGAAAAACCGGATGGATTCGTCTGCCTTTGGGTCATAGTCTACACTGGTGGCATACAAGTCAAGAACCTGACGGTAGAGTACTTTTTCAGATGAACGGATGTCGCGTATACGGTTGAGTAGTTCGTACCAGTAACCGCCGCCGCCCATTTCTTTCAGACGTTTGTCGTCCATGGCGAAACCTTTGATCAGATATTCTTTCAGACGTTCGGTGGCCCAGCGGCGGAAGTGGGTGGCTTGTAGGGAGTTGACTCTATATCCGACTGATATGATGGCATCTAAATTATAAAACTGTGTCTTATAATTTTTTCCATCGCTCGCAGTATGTTCCAAAATGGAACTAACTGAATTTTCTTCTAATTCTCCACTTTCAAAGATATTTCTCAAATGCTTTGTGATAGCCGGTCTTTGTACACCAAACAGATTGGCTATTTGTTGTTGTGACAGCCAAACGTTCTCATCCTCCAAACGGACTTCAAGTTGTGTCCTTCCGTCTTCTGTCCGGTATATGATGATCTCACCGTTGTTTTTCTCTATTTCGTCCATTGCTTTACATCGTTATAACATATTCGTCGTTTCTTGTTTGTTATAAAGATATAGCTACCTTTGATCTGCAAAACTAATCATTAGTTTCCGGACTTGGACAGAACTCGGGTTATATAGTGATTGCCTGCTTGCTGTCAAGCGTTCATACATAAGTTATCCTGCCTTTATCTTTGGTTTATGATGCCTGCATTGTTGGATGAAGGTGCTTGCATCATTAGTTGTTCACGGCCGTGGTAAATGTTGCTCACGGCCGTGAAGAGCGTTGATTACGGCCGTGGTAAGAGCTGATCACGGTCGTGAACAACTAGCTATATCAGTAGCAAAGATAAACTATAATAGGGAGATAAACAAAGTATCCCTGCTTCTTTTGGGTATTCGTGCAGCTTGTTCTTTGTGCAGAGGCAATAAGAAGGGGAAATCATTCTTGTATCTCGTGCGATGAAGGAACATAGTCTGTTGGCTGTAGACGATTTTGTTCATCTCCCTTCTATTTACTCATTTTACTTCCTTAATGGTATTCTTATTAGGAAAATATGCCTATATCTGTGGCGTATCTTCTAAAAAAGATATGTTTTATTGATTTGGAGATAACGTTTTTATTATCTGTGATGAGAAATCTGGCACATTTAGCACTAGCAGGTAATAGGCGGTCAGTCTCCACGTCCACATTGTATATATATTTGTTATATATCTCAATGGGCGTGGAGCTATTGCTTATTATTCTAGTGCGGGCTTGCCAGAGCCTCTCATGAGATAGTATAGTAATAGTTTCTGCGCCTTCTTTTTGGAGATACGCAAATACACAAACAAATAAAAAATAGTAGTGATGAATGATTCTACTTGTCCCCGTCCCTGCCTGATGAAGCTTGATTTACAAAGCTCCACCAATAAACTTGCCTTTTTGAAAGACAACTGGCCCAGCTTTGGACAGATTGAGAGTATCGACCGATTATCGGAAACAGAATTACGATGTACCCTTTGCCTGCTGGATGTGGTGCTGGCTGCTTTGGCTAAAGATGAATGCTTCTGTCCGAATCGGGAAATCATTCGTTTGGTATTGACACGTACCTATGTGCAGAATAGGTGTGAGCTATGCGAGACAGAAGAAATACGTTCGAAGTTGGTGAAGGGCTTTTGTACAAGGGAGAAGAAGAACGGATTGAGCAGGAAGAACGAAATCCGGAGAAGAGGGATTTCTGTTTTTTATGGTGCCATATTGCGTATGCTATCTCTATTCTCCTCCTTCAGGAAGGAGGAGAATAGAGATACTACCGACTTTTAGTCAGCCTCATCGGAAGCTCCGATGAATAAGGAGTTTGACGACCAATGGTGAAAGATGACAGATGAAAGCTCGTTTTTTCGCCAGGAAGTGATTGTGTTTATTCTACTACTATTTGTTTATCTTTATACTGGAAGTGTGCGATGCCTAAATCATTCAGTACATTCAGTAGAGTCTTTATCGGAACATTCCGGCTGAAACGGAAATGGACTCGTTTGTGTAAAAGGTCTGCAGAATGGCAGATGACGCTGATATTATACCAGGTCCCTATATTTTGCAGTACGGTTATCATTTCGGTGTTGTCATAATAAAACTCATCTTTGGTCCATCCTTCTTTTTCTGTCCGTGTGGCTTTCGCCAGACGAATGTCGCCGCTTGTGGTCAGTGTGGCACATTGTCCGGGTACTATTTCTTTCTCAATGGGAGAGGCTGCTTTGCCGACCTTTACTCGTCCTTGATACAGGGTGACGGCGGGGGCATTGCCGGGATAGGCATTTACGTCGAATACGGTGCCCAGCACTTGTGTCTGCATTTTATCGGCAGAGACGATGAAGGGGCGGTGGGCGTCTTTGGTTACTTCGAAGCGTGCTTCTCCGGTGAGGTTTACGGTGCGGCTTCCCTGAGAGGAAAACTCTTTGGGGTATTCCAGACGGCTGTTTGCACTTAAAAGGACGTGACTTCCGTCCTCCAATGTGAGGCGGGTGGTTGTGGCGGGCGGGGTAGATACGATGATTCTGCCGTTCTCTTCGATAGTGGTAATTTGTTCCGGTGCATGGAGGGCGGTGAAGATTTCGATGTTCTGCAGGATGCCGTCCTTGTCTGTGATGTGCCAAGGGGACCAAAGTAACAATAACAGGGCAATGGCTGCTGCCACACCACCGGATAGACAGATGCGGAGATAAAGTTTGCGTTTCTGCTGTGCCTGCCGTTGCAGGAATGTGGTCCATTCTTCCCGGACTTCGTCCGGCAGAGGCAGATCACCCAACGCTTCACCAAAGGCATTTTGCAGACGGCGTGTTTCTGCGTTTTCGGAGAATGGGGTACGGTCGTCTGTTGTCAGTTCACAATGGTCGCTGTCTGCTGTCAGTCCGTAGCCGGAACCTTCTTCTTCTTTGCTGGTACGTTTTTCTTTTTCTTCCATAGCGTGTCCTCCTTCTTTATTCTTTCATGGCTTCGCGTAGTGTACGCAATGCTTTGGATATATGTTTTTTTACCGTGTCGGGACTGATGCCGAGTTGTTGGGCGACTTCCCGATAGGTGAGATGTTCGTAATAGCATAGCCGCAGGATGGTGCAAGTCGGTTCCGGCAGGCTTCGGGCTATCGTTTCCGCTTTCTGCAACAGTGCTTCGTGTTCCCGATAGTTACTTTTTACATCGGCCAGCGTTGCTTCGTAGAGTGCTTTCGCATTGTCCCGTTCCACTTGCAGATGCTTCATCCGGTTGAGGCAGGTGTTGCGGACTGCTGTATAAATCCAGCCTCCGCGGTCGGCCTCGTCCAATTGGTCGAAGTGTTTCCAGGCCTGTTCCATCACTTCGCTTACGATGTCCCGTGCTTCCTCTCCGTCGCCCATCAACTGGGAGGCATAACGGACCATTCGCGGGTACATTTCCGTAAACATTTGCCCGAAGGCCTCTCGTTTTGTCTGGTTTTTATGGAACAGGAACATTCTTTATCTGGATTCTGAAGCTGCAAAAATAGTACTTTTCCCTGAGTTCGACTAAAAAATCAGTAGTAACCTAAGTAGGGGGCTGATTAAAAAGTCGGTAGTAACTTTAATGTGTTCACCTACCACCTCCCCCTACGGGTACTCCTCCTTCCCGAAGGAGGAGATTGGGAATACTATTGACTTTTTAGTCAGCCTCTCTTGTGATGGAACCGACTTGTTGGTCATCTTTGTGAAACCGGGAATTACAAACGTGACTTTTCGCTTGCTCCGGCTCCGGTTCCTTTATATTTGCTCTTTGTGGCGTTGAACTGATAGCTCAGCCGGATACCGAAGCGCTGCTGATCGGTATATTCACGACTGGAACTGAAGGTACGGTCGCCATAGATGGTGAAGTATCTGTAGCCGGTGTGAAAGATGTCTTTCGCGGTTACCGATACTTTCAGCGCCTGGTCTTTCAGGAATGATTTGGTCAGTTGGGCATCTACTCTTCCTTCGGTTTTCCAGATGGCGTAACTTTGTTTGGCACCGGGCGAAAGTACTCCTTTGATGTTGAAGAACCAACCTTTAGGGAAGCTGAAACTATTGTCAAAAATGAAATAGAATCGCGGTTCATTCCAGTTTTGGGTAATGCCTATGGAGGTTGCGTGAGAGTTGAACCAGTCAATACCGGTGGTGAACTGAGGCTGCCATATGCCGATCTTTGGCGAAAGGACGATGCTGCCTCCGTATCGGTTGGTATGCGGAATGCTTGCCATGCCGAACAGCAATACACCGGGATGGTTGATGTCGTCATACGGTCGGGTGTAGCTGGTGTACATATTCCAGCAATGGTCGTAGTTGAGGCTGAAGTTGATCCATTTCCATCCGGCATCAAAGAAAGTCGCACGATGTATCTGGGGGACGAGAAACGGATCTCCGCTCCGGTAGGAGTATTTGTTCTGATAGGTGATGGCGCTGGTGAGCATATCATAGCTGGGACTGTATTTCAGCGTACGGTGAGAAAGGGCGAAGAACCAGTTGCCGGAAGTGTATCTGATGCTGACTACCGGTATCCAGTCGCGATAGGTGGGGCTTTGGTCGTCTTGGTGAATCCCTTTCTCGTAGTAATCTGTTTGTTGAAATTCATAGCGCAGTCCGGCAAGGATGTTGAACTTTCCCAATGGCAGGCTGTAGTCGATGAAGCCGGAGAGCATCGTTTGTTTGATGCGGTCGTCGGCATCGGCGGAGAAGCCGCTTTGGAGAAATACATCGTGGCGGTTGGTGAATGTCTCTTCTGTGCCGAAACTGAGTTTGCCTTTCCAGAGTGGGGCGGTGAGCAGGAGTTTGGCGGCATAGAGGTGGTTGCGTACGCGGTTGCTCGAAGTGGCGTCTTCGATTCCGTTGTTTTCGGCATATTGACGGATGCGGTCCCGGCCGTACAGGTAGTCGGCGTTGAAGTCGATGTTCCATTTGCCGAAAGTGCCGTTGTAGTATCCGTTGGCTGCCTGCCACCAGCCGGTGTGGGCATCTGTTTGGCGGAGAGCGTGCAGGTGGTCTACTTCTTTGCCGTCTTGCAGGATGAGGGTGGTCCCTTCATTGGTAGTATGTGCATTGCCTATGTTCGTGCCGGGCATATAGCGCATACCGAATGACTGGTCTTCGTCGATTTCGTAGTTGAATCCCAGTTCGCCGTTGAAGGTGCGGTAGGTTTGTTTGCTTTTGTTTTCTGTCGATTGGTTCCAGTCGGACGAAGCATAAATGTCCTGGCTGGAGATGTTGGTTGTGTGATTGTTGATTTCCGCAAAGTCTCCTTTTACGAAAATATCCAGTCCGCCGGTACGGTAGTTCAGGGATATGCCTTCGTTGCCGATCGGTTCGCGTCCTTGCGAGTAGTCGGTGTAGAAACTGCCGCTCATTCCCTGTCCGCGTTTGCGGATGGTGCGCAGACGGATGACGGCGCCTACCGAAGAGCCATATTGTACGCCCGGTGTAGTGATGATTTCTGCCGATAGTATTTCATTGGCTTGCAGACGGTCCAGTTCGGTCTTGTCTCTGACTTTGCGGCCGTTGATATAGATTTCAGGAGTGCCTCTGCCCAGTACGGTAAATTCTCCGTCCGAGCCGGTGACAAAAGGGAGGTGGGAGATCATTTCTTTGGCCGATCCCATCAGTGAAAGGGGTGTTCCGGCTATATTGGCCTTCAGCGTTCCGCCTTTCCGTTCTATCAGCGGGCGGGAGGCGGTGACGACTACTTCTTTCAGTAACTCTGTGTCGGGTTGCAGGCGGATGGTGTTTTGTTGCCGGCAGGGGATGATTTGCGGGCGATATCCTATGTAGGTCGCTTTCAGCAGACAGTCTTCTCCCGCTACCGGGGGCAGATGGAAGGAGCCGTCTTCTTCGGTCACGCTTCCGGCAAGGAAACTGGAATCGGCGGCAAGGGCGAGAATGTTGACAAAGGGCAGGGGGGCTCCTTTTTCGTCATATACTTTGCCTTCTGTGGCGATGGCTTTGTCCGATTTCTTCCGCTGCACGACGAAATACTCTTCCCGTTCGATGCAAAGGAAGGGTTTGCCGGCCAGTACAAGGTCGATGGCTTCGCGTTCCGTCTTTTCGCGGATGCTGACGGTCACCCGATAACTTTCTGTTCCGTTGTAGGTGAAGAGGATGTTTTTTCCTCCTGCCTTTTCCAACTGCTTCAGTGCTTCGGGCAGGCTTTCGTTCTTTAGCTCTAGTGAGAATTTCTTGATGGCGGTCTGCGCCTGCAGAGGGGAAAGGGCAAAAAATAAACCGTATCCCATCAGTAACCAGCTGATTGCTGTCCAAGTAAAACCAAACTGTCGTATCATACTTCTGTTTTAATGATTTTACTTATACTACAACCAAGGTGTCTGATCGGGTACGGTTTATCCGTTTTATTTTTCGATGTTTATTTCAACTTCTTCTGATACTCGCCCGAACGGAGGATTTCCAATGCTTTCTGCACACTTTCGTTCGTCGTATTCATGACGCGGAAATACTCGTTCATATCCCAGAGGTCACGGGCTATCAGTGCTTTGAGCTGTGTCTTGATCAGCGGAAGTGCCTTCTGATACTGCTCTTCGTTAAACTTCACCCCTTCTTTCTCACCCATTTCGCGGAGGGTGGCGAGCATATCGTCGTCAATAACAAACTTTTCGTTGAAGCTGTCGAACTTCTTATATTTATCGGCCAGTTCCTTGCGGTGGTCTTCGATGAATTTCATTGTGAATTTGATGATGACTCCTTTGCCGACCAGTTTCCGGTGATAGTCCGTGTAGAGTGTCGTATCAATCGGAACGAAGTAGTCCGGCATGATGCCACCTCCGCCGTAGACGGTACGTTTCAGTTTCTTGGTCTGCACTTTCAATGAGTCGGGGAAGTGGATGCTGTCGGCATTCATCAGTTCTCCGTGGTTGAAGCGGTCTATCAGGTCTTTATTGTAATCGGTCGAGCTGTCATAAGGCTTTTGGATGCAACGACCGGCAGGGGTGTAGTACCGTGCAATGGTCAGTCGGATCATGGAGCCGTCCGGCAGGTCGATAGGACGTTGCACCAGTCCTTTGCCGAAAGAACGTCGGCCTACGATGATACCTCTGTCCCAGTCCTGCACTGCGCCGCTCACGATTTCGCTGGCGGAAGCGGTGTATTCGTCTACCAGTACGATGAGGCGGCCGTCACGGAACTCTCCGTTTCCTTTGGCGAAGAACTCGCTGCGCTGTGCGGTCCGGCCTTCGGTGTAAACAATCAGTTCCTTCTGTCCGAGGAATTCGTTGGCAAGGTCGATGGCGGCGTTCAGATATCCTCCGCCGTTGCCTTGCAAGTCGAGGATGAGGTCTTTCATGCCTTGCTGTTGCAGGCCTTTCATTGCCTTCTTGAATTCTTCGGCGGTGGTTGCGCCAAAGCGGTTGATGCGGATGTATCCGATCTTTGGCTGAATCATGTAGGAAGCGTCGAGACTCAGGATAGGTATCTTATCTCTTTTCACGGTGAACACGAGCGGGTCTTGTACTCCACGGCGGACGATGGTCAGGTTGACTTTCGAACCTTTCGGGCCACGCAGGCGCTTCATGATATCTTCCGTGCTCATTTTTACTCCTGCGATGGCGGAGTCGTTGACGGCAATGATGCGGTCGCCGGCAAGGATGCCCACTTTCTCGGAGGGGCCGTTGCTGACGGGTTGTACGACCAGCAGGGTGTCCTCGATCATCTGGAACTGTACGCCGATGCCTTCGAAGTTGCCTTGAAGCGGTTCGTTCATCTTCTTCACTTCTTCGGCATCCGAGTAAGTGGAGTGCGGGTCGAGCTGTGCCAGCATCTTGATGATAGCTTCTTCTACCAGTTTGTCTTCATCTACTTTGTCTACGTAGAAGTTGGAAATCGCGAATTCCGCCATTTGGAGTTTGCGCATGGCGGCAGAGCCGAAACTTTGGGCCTGTGCAGCAGACGTTGCCAACAGACAAACCAGGAGGGCGTATACTTTAATCTTCTTCATCATCATTAATTATTATTTCAAGTTTCGCAAGTTACCTTTGCGTTATCCAAACTATCTTCATTCCCCTGAGGCTGACTTTAAAGTCAGCCTCAATAGAGATACTACCGACTTTCAATTTATCTCCATTCCTTCGGGGATAAACTGGCTGATATCTTTGTTGTAAGTCAGCAGCTCGCGTACAATCGTTGAGCTGACGCAGGTCAGTTCCGGTTCTGTGAAGAGCAGGATGGTTTCAATGCCTGCCAGTTTGCGGTTGATGTCCGCAATCGTTTCTTCATACTCGAAATCTTTCACTGTACGGATACCGCGGACAATAAATCTGGCCCCTACTTCCTGCGCAAAATCAATGGTCAGACAGTCGTAGGACATCACTTTTATACGAGGCTCATCCTTGTAAAGCTCCCGAATCATTTCTTCTCTTTTCTCAATGGGAAAGTATGTATTCTTGTTCTCATTGATACCGATTCCTATCACGATTTCGTCCATAAAGGTGAGTGCACGTTCCACTACCGAATAATGTCCGATGGTGAAGGGGTCAAAAGTACCCGGGAATATTGCTTTTCTCATGATGCCAAATCTTCTTCTATAACCAGATTATCTATAATAAAGTTCTGTCGTTCCATGGTATTTTTACCCATGTAGAATTCAAGTAGTTCTTTCACTGCGTCCGTCTTTCGTAAAGAAACTTGCTCCAGACGCATGTCTTTACCGATGAAATGCTTGAACTCGTCCGGTGAAATCTCTCCTAAACCTTTAAATCGCGTGATCTCCGGATTCGGGCTTAGTTCGTTAATTGCATTGACACGCTCTTCTTCACTATAACAATAGATTGTTTTTTTCTTATTGCGTACACGGAACAAAGGCGTTTGCAGAATATATACGTGGCCTTTTTTTATAAGGTCAGGGAAGAATTGCAGGAAGAAAGTAATTAATAGCAGGCGGATATGCATACCGTCCACATCGGCATCGGTTGCTACGATGACTTTGTTGTAGCGTAGTCCGTCCAAGCCATCTTCTATATTCAGGGCTGCCTGAAGCAGATTAAATTCTTCGTTCTCGTAGACCACTTTCTTAGTTAACCCGAAAGAATTCAGCGGTTTACCACGTAGACTGAACACTGCTTGCGTGTTCACATCACGGCTTTTGGTGATGGAACCACTTGCAGAGTCCCCCTCGGTGATAAAGATGCAGGAATCTTCTTCCAGTCCTTTTCCTTTCGGGTCGTTGAGGTGAATACGGCAGTCGCGCAATTTGCGGTTGTGCAGGTTTGCCTTCTTTGCACGTTCACGGGCAAGTTTGGTTACACCTGCAATGGCTTTACGCTCTTTCTCGGATTCTTGGATCTTTTGTTGTATCGCTTCGGCTACATCCGCATTTTTGTGCAAGAAGTTGTCCACTTCCTGTTTGATAAAGTCGCCTACATATTTATTGACTGTCACTCCGCCGGGAACCATATTGGTAGAACCCAGCTTCGTTTTCGTCTGACTCTCAAAGATAGGCTCTTCCACATTGACGGCAATGGCAGCAACCAGTCCGTTACGAATGTCGGTATAGTCCATATTCTTGTTGAAGAACTCCTTGATAGTGCGGGCGATGTGTTCCTTGAAAGCACTCTGATGCGTACCTCCTTGGGTGGTATGCTGACCGTTGACGAAGGAGTAATATTCTTCTCCGTATTGTCCGGTATGCGTAAAGGCGATTTCGATGTCTTCCCCTTTCAGGTGGATGATCGGGTAAAGTCCGGTTGCCGTCATATTGTCGTTCAAAAGGTCTACCAGGCCGTTGCGCGACAGGATACGGTGTCCGTTATAGATAATGGCAAGCCCGGTATTGAGGTACGTGTAATTACGTAGCATTGTCTCAATAAATTCAGGCTTGAAACAGTAATTCAGGAATAATGTATTATCCGGTTCGAAGAAGATGTAAGTTCCGTTTTCTTCTTCGGTATTCTGCGTCTCGTCGGTCAGCAGGTTTCCTTTTGAGAAAGTGGCGATACGTACTTTACCGTCACGGTAACTGCGTACCTCAAAACGGGAGCTCAAGGCATTGACGGCTTTCACACCGACACCGTTTAGTCCGACACTTTTCTTAAATGCCTTGCTGTCGTACTTACCACCGGTGTTCAGCATGCTGACGGCTTCGATGAGTTTTCCCTGCGGGATGCCTCGTCCGTAGTCGCGTACGCTGACACGGAGGTTTTCTTCAACGGTAATCTCGATTTTCTTACCGGCTTGCATTTTGAACTCGTCAATACTGTTGTCAATTACTTCTTTCAGGAGGACATAGATTCCGTCTTCGGCATGTGCACCGTCGCCCAGCCTTCCGATATACATACCGGGGCGTGTGCGTACATGTTCCATGTCACTTAGGTGACGGATGTTGTCGTCAGTGTACTCTACTGCATTGTTGTTGTCTACAGGTATCAATT
>ERZ835109.2113-NODE-2113-length-13717-cov-12.974162_pt1 | contig 13717 bp, 8 predicted proteins | sample MGYA00519946_ERZ835109 | MGnify/ENA primary metagenome ERZ835109 (study PRJEB31850, sample SAMEA3708771) | human gut metagenome | biome: human gut; feature: human-associated habitat; material: faeces | place: China | collected 2014 ...
CGACCCTGACCACCGAACCGCTGGCCGAACTGCGGCAGCAGATCGACCGGCTCGACGACGAACTGCTGGCACTCATGGCCAAGCGCATGCGCATCTCGCGCGAGATCGGGCAGTACAAGAAAGAGCACAGTATGCCGATCCTGCAAGCCAAGCGTTACGACGAAATCCTCAACAAACGCGGTGCACAGGCCGTCGAGCTGGGTATCAACCCCGAATTCGTCAAGACACTGCTGCAAGCCATCCACGAAGAGTCCGTCCACGAACAGGTCAAGGTCATCAACGGCTGACCCGCTCCCCGACCGGCGGAAACCCCTCCGCAGCAGAGGATATTCCCACGCAAAAACAGCCGGTCGGCAAACGGGGCGGAGCCGGATTCGTTCGGACTATGCCGAGGCGAGAAAACGAAGGATGAAATTCAACGTAAAGGTAGGGATTTTTCAGTGAAAACCGAAAGTTCCCCGATAAGTTTTGTAAAAATGAGAAATGTTTGTATATTTGCACTCCCGATGCACTGAAAAATGAAGCCGTATGCTTTGGATTTGCGGAGCCGATCGATCGGATTCCGGGAATTTTGAAAATTCGGCTCAGTTTAAAAGACAGGGTATTCGGGTAAAAATGGTCTGATGGCCGAGTGGCTAGGCAAAGGTCTGCAAAACCTTCATTCACCAGTTCAAATCTGGTCGTCACCTCCATAAGACTGTGATGAAAAAGATGTCACAGTCTTTTTTCTTTGTTGTAGCGTCGAAAATCGGCGATTTCGCCAACCGATTTTTGAACACGGTTTTACAGTGTTGTCCAACCATTTTTGGGCGGTTTGCCCACCCTGAAGCCCACTTTCTCTGCCACTTTTTGGAATTTGGCAGGGGAGTGGGCAATTTTTTTGAGAAAAAACAGAATAAATCCTGCTGTTTTCAGAATGTTTTCAATTTCCCCGTAGCCATACCAGAACCCGGATCTTTCGACAGAAGAGCGCATCAGCGACCTGATGAGCCGGATGACCCTTGAAGAAAAGATCCTGCAGACAGATCAGTATTATTCCGGCGATTTTACAACGCAGGACGAAAACGGCAAGGTTACAGCCGTGGATATGCAGCGGTTTGATGCACTGATGCAGCACAATAGTGTCGGCAGTGTGCAACTGCGCGGTATGACTGCTGCCCAAGCCAATGTTGTGCAGCGGTAAGAAGGTTGTAAAGCTGCTGGATTATGCTTAGCAAAACAGAACTGTTCATTTAGAATATAAGCCGCTTGTTCTTTGCGGCATAATAAAAGGTACAAATTATATACCAGTAAGGAGGATCTGCATGAAAACTTCATCTATTCTTGACACCTATCAGACCTGGCTGACCCACCGGGAGTACAGCCCCGCCACCATCCAGAAGTACACCAAAGCCCTGGCCCGCTTTTTTGCCGATACCGGGGCAGGGGACATCCCGACCCGCGAGACCGTTGCAGCCTGGCGGGATAGCCTGACCGAAAAGGGCTATACCCCTGCCACCGTGAACGCGATGCTGGCTGCCGTCAATGATTGCCAAGAGAGCATCGACAACGTGGCTGGCAAAGCTAAGCCGCTCAAGCACCAGCGCAGGATCTTCGCCGACCCTGGCCGGGAACTGACCCGCGCCGAGTATTTCCGCCTGCTGAACGCCGCACGCGCCGCCGGCAACAAGCGCACCCAGCTGCTGCTGGAAGCGCTTTGCTCCACCGGCATCCGCGTCTCGGGACTGCAGTTTATCACGGCAGAAGCCGTCCGCCGGCATAAGGCATCCATTCGCTGCAAGGGCAAGTGCCGGGAAATTTTGCTGCCGGCCGAACTCTGCCACCGGTTGACCCGCTGGTGCCAGAAACACCGCATTCATGCCGGTCCGGTGTTTCTTTCCCGTGTTGGCAAGCCTCTGAGCCGCGTAACGGTCTGGAAACTGCTCAAAGCCCTGTGCGAGCGCGCTAATGTGGCCTGGAAGAAAGTTTTCCTCCACAACCTGCGGCACCTGTTTGCGCGGACATTTTACAACCTCGAAAAAAATATCTCGAAACTGGCGGACCTGCTCGGTCATTCCAGCATCGAGACGACAAGAATTTATATCATGGAATCCGGCGCAGAACATGAGCGTCTACTCAATAAAATGCACCTTCTATTGTGAATTTGACGAAAGCATAGTTCCGTTCCTGTCATTAACAAAAGTTAACATTTAATAAACGTCCGTTCGCGTTTTAAATACCAAAAATGAAAAAGTAAGTAAGAAAAAGTTGTTGGGCAAGCGCTGAAATTCCGCGCCTAACAGTATTTCTATGTGCACTTTTTACAATTTCAACAAAATTGTGTACTTTCCCTTGCCTTTTTCACCTTTATGTGCTAAAATTAGCACCAGTTAATCGATTTGGAATCGCTACCCCCTCCCTGTTAATCCATTGTAACTTCTTTTTGCAATTTGTTTTGTTATATGTAGTTAACATGCAATTAACAGAATATGCTTCTGTTTTTCTTTGCTCGCTGCACGCTGAAATGACCGGAACACAAATATTGCAAGGACGATGCAACTTGACATCTGAAATTGTGGGTAATCGCTTGCACAAGTGTGGGCTATGTCTGCCTGGTGGCAGCCAACAGCGATTGTGGTTCGCACAACATTTTGGTTGGAAAGCTAATTGGGCAAGATGGCCGCTCCATTGTCGGCAATAAAAACTTCAAACCACTTTGTATGTGGTGCGTAGCCTAGAGGGTATCTGAAAAATCCCCAGCACTGTCTAATTCTACCGGGGCATCCCCGCACAATTCTCGGCTTAAGCCTAAAGCATCGCTGCGACGGCCGCGGCACATGATCAGCGTTGAGAAAATGCTCGGCAATCCACCAAGGATTGCCTGTGCTTCTCTCTTAGCCGGTCACGCGTCTCGCTCGCCGCATTGGCATTTTGAATTGCTCGGTATTGCCCAAAAGCAGCGTCTGCTACGTTACTCAACCTTGCAATACACCAAGTATTGCGGCGGTCTCGCGCCTTGCATCCGTTATCTTTTAGCGAATTTTCCAGCATTTTGGTTTATCAGAGACGCCCGAATAAATTTTGAATCTATCCGCTTATGAAGCTTCTGGCATCAGGTGTGCCGATCCAATGCCTCAAGCAAGGCGCGGTAGAGGCGGTCAAGTGGAACAATAGAACGATGTGTTGCTGATGGTAGCGATATCTACCCACTCTATTGTCTGTCCGTCTGCCTGCTAATTTGTTTGGGAATGAACGGGACGATACGTAAAAATGGCGTTGATTCTGTGCCAGGGCTTTATGTAGCCGTTATTGGGCCGGAAACAGGAGTGTTTGCCAGAAGCGGGTTTGGCCATACGCGCACATGCATAGCAGAAATGTATATCTGCTTGACAAATGAGCGCGGCAGACCACGTTTCCTGGTGGATATAAATCAATTTGAGCGGAGGTGGTGCTTAAGGGAAAGCCCAACCGGATCCCTGTGAAAGTATTTTGCTGTGCATTGAATGGAAACGCTTTGATGTGTAATCCCGGACTGTTCTGTTTGAATCAAGAGCGGCGTCATCATTGTAAGTTCCAAACCTCAAAGGGAACAACAGGGTGCTTTCGGCAAAATTACCCGGTTCGGCGCGATTGATTAGATGCATCTGAGAAAAGAGAAATGAAAGGATGTGCTTTACCAATGGAAAACAAGAAGTGGAAACGCTTCGGTTCATGTCTGATGGCACTGGCTATGGTACTGTCCGGTACCGCATTGCCCGCAAGTGCTGCGACCCCCGGCAAAGACGGGTCAGCGGAGATGAACGAAGCGTATGCCGCACACGAGTCCCTGATGCCGATCGGCCCCTCTTTCAGCGTGGCCACTCTTTTGGAGTGGACGCCGGAATCTGACCCGGACGCACGATACAGCAGGGCGAGCATTCCCATGGCAAACCGAGAGGGCGGTTTTGTCGTGAACCCAAAGGCAAATCCGGAAGCAAAGCTCATGCTCTGCTCCCTGGCTAACTCTTCCCACGACACCACCAGTTCACAAGGCACCGAGAACTTCATGAGCTGGTCCTTCAACTACTGGCAGTACACCGATTCTTTTGTGTACTGGTCCGGTTCTGAGGAGGGCCTGATCTGCTGCCCCACCGGCGAATTTACTGACGCTGCCCACACCAACGGTGTGCCGGTCGTTGCTACACTGGGCTTCCCTTGGGGATCTGGCTCGGGCTATGCGGAGGAAGTTGACGCTTTCTGCCAAAAGGCGGAAGATGGCAGTTTCCCCGTGGCAGATAAGCTACTGGAAGTGATGGATTACTATGGTTTTGATGGATACTTCTTCAACCAGGAATCCTTTGGCTGCAGTGCAGAGATTGCATCCAGGTTGGATGAGATGATCCGCTACATGCGCGCCAAGTGCCCCGACATCTTGATTAGCTGGTACGACTCGATGCTGCCTTCCGGCGGCGTATCTTACCAGAACGCGGTTAATAGCTCGAACCAGCGTTGGATGGAACGTAGCGATGATGGCTCTGTGGGAATCAATGAGTTCTTTATGAACTACAACTGGTATACAGGGCAGATTTCTACTACAGTCAGCACGATGAACTCTATTAACCGCAGCCCCTTCGATGCTTATGCGGGCTTGGATGTACAGCAAAACGGCATGAACACGCCTTTCCGTGATGAACTGCTCGTGGACGAGGATGGCAAGCTAAAGCTATCCATCGCGCTGTATTGCCCCAACTCCACGTTAGGTAACTCTGCAAACGGAGCGCAGTTCCACGAGGTTGAACAAGACTTCTATGTCAATTCTGCTTCAGATCCGCGGGTAGAAGTGGATAATGTTTCCTCATCCACTTGGCTGGGTATGTCCCGATTCTTCGCCGACAAGACGCCGATCCTCAGCACACCGTTCGTAACCAGTTTTAATTCCGGCCACGGTGTTGGTTATTATGTGAATGGTGAACTCTCCCGTGACAACGAGTGGAGTTACCAGTCCGTGCAGGACGTTATGCCCACCTGGACCTGGATCATCGATTCTAACGGCTCGAAGCTTGATGGCGGCTATGACTTCACTGACGCCTATAACGGCGGCACTTCCATTCAGTTCTATGGTGATCTGGATGCCAACAAGGCAAACGACATCATGCTGTACAGCACCGATGTCGCTGTGACCGATGGCATGACACTGAGCCTGACGGCCAAGAACGATGATGGCAAGGCCAGGTTGGTTGCCTATTATGGCGATGACAGTACTGCCAGCTATGAGGAATGCGAAACAGTCGCTTACGATTTGACTGCCAGTGAGGCTGATACCTGGACCACCACGGTGGTAGGTATTTCTGATCATGCCGGCAAGACTTTGTATGCCATTGGTTTAAAGGTGGAAAGCGATACTGCTGTGTCCGACTACCACATCAACCTGGGTCAGCTTGCCATTTTGGATCAGGATCGCGCGGCGCTGTCCGGTCCTACTTCTGTGGCGCTGGACGAGATCCTGTATCACAACGCCTATGATGCGGAAGCACGTATTTACTGGGATGCTGTGGACGGCGCTGCTTCCTATGAGATCTACAAGGTCAACGCGAACGGGACTTCTAATCTGATCATGGAGACCCCCAACACGGCCTTCTACCTGCCTACCCTGGTTCGTGATTTTGACGAAGACGACGTGACGCTGAAAGTCGTCCCCGTTAATGCCAACGGTGTACGCGGTGAAGGCACCGAACTGATAATCGACTGGCTGTATAGCAATGAGGACTCTGAAGTCTACGAACCAAAAGAATTCGAAAACGTCTGCCTGGGGGCGACGGTAACCGGATATTCTGGCCAGAATGAGAGCGAGCCTGCCTCCAAGGCCATTGACGGGACCTCCCTGAATGGTTCCAAATGGTGTGTTACCAATGCGGAGACCGGATATATGGACATTAACATTGGTCGTGAGGTGACGGTCCGCCGCTGGCGCGTAGAACATGCCCAGTACGGTGGCGAGGATGTGTTGATGAACACCGTCGACTTTGCTCTGGAGTATAAGAATGCGTCTGGCTGGTGGGTAGAGGCAAAGCGCATCCAGCACAACACCGCCGCTGTAACGGATGTCTTGCTGGACGAACCGGTGACTGCACAGGAATGGAGACTGCGCATTTATGATGATGGAACTTCCCCCTGGGGCGGTATCCGCATTTATGAATGGCAGATGTTCGAGACCGCCGAGTTCCCCCAGACGGAGCCGGTGTCCATCCAGTTTGCCGCCGCAGAGAATGGCACGGGCGCCAATGATACCTTCACACTGAAGAACGTGCCTGCGGGCCAGACTGTCACGGTCTACACCAAATCCGGCAGCGAGTATAACAAGATCGGAGAGGCGGTTGCAGAAAGCGGCACTGTCACTATCACCGGCCTTAACTTTGGCACGCAAGAAGCCGGACGTATTTACTACACCACCACCGCCACAGGTTCCGCAGAAAGCATCAAGCTGAGCGCGAGCTTTGAGGCGGAAAATGCCGCAAAATCTGAGGCGGCAAAGGATGTTACAGCGAAAGCTTATTCACAGCCTGGCTCGCTTAGCTCTTCCAACGGTGGCGACATCTATATTTCTCTTACGGTGAATGGCCTGAGTGAAGGCGATGTGGTCTACGTTTACGAGAACGACTCTGGTGAATACACCAAAGCCTCTCTCCCGGTGGCTGCTGGCGAAACCTCGGTAATTATCCGTGGCATTCGGGTCCCGCGTGCGGGCAGTGAACTCACCCTGCAAGTAAAACGCGTCAGTAAGCTGATCTCTGATAAGTATACTGTCGAAATCCCCGCATTCCCGGAACCGACCGCTTTCTTGAACTTGGTGGCGACCAATGCCAAGGGCGAGAAACTGACCGGCGTTACTTATGGCGTTTACAACAGCAACAACGAAAAGGTCTATACTGTGACTACCGGCGAACCTGCTGAGGTTGTATTGGGGACGTACACCATTAAGTGCGAAAATGTTCCTGCAGGCTACCTGATCAACGACACGGTTGTGAAGCGCCTGGTCGTGACCGAAGGCCAGACCTACGATGTGAATGTTACCCTGCAGAGCGGTTCTGTTGAGCCAATCGTTACATCTGTTACGGTATCGCCCGCTACTGCATCTGTGGAGAAGGGCGCAACCAAGCAGTTTGCAGCTATGGTCAACGGCGAGAATATCACCGACCATTCTGTGACCTGGAGCGTGGACGGCGCGGTCTCTGAGGCGACTGAGATCGACGAGACCGGCCTGCTGACCGTTGCGGAGGACGAGACCGCAGAGCAGCTGACCGTTGTTGCGACCTCGGTTCAGGATCCGAAGGTTTCCGGCAGCGCTGCCGTGACCGTCACCGAGCCTGTGGGCGAGCTGGAACTGGTGTCCCAGAATGCGACCATCGTTGGCTACAACGGCAAAAAACTGGGCACTGCCCAGGGCCCCGAAAAGCTGTTTGACAGCGACAAGGAAAACCCCGATACCGGCAAATGGTGCGAGGATGGCAGCAACCTGTGGGTCGCCTTTGACATTGGCGAAGAACGCAACGTCCGGCAGCTGGTCGTCTCCCACGTCGGCGTGGCGGAAACGCCGACGGCCGGCAACGGCAGCATGAACACTGCCAATTACGAGTTCTATGTGCTGAACGAAGAAAAGGTCAACGTGGACGAACTGCTGGCCATGGAGGCCGAGGAACGGAACGCTGTGCTGGCAGACGCTGCGAACTGGACAGAGTGTGCCAAGACCACCGATAACGCGGCCGATGTTACCACCAATGATCTGGGCGATGCGACCGGACGGATCTTCAAGCTGAATGTCAGCCGTACCGATACCACCGGTTGGGCTGCCTGCGTCCGCATCTACGAGGCCGAACTGTACGCTACGGCCAAGCCCACCGAGCCTGTTGTGGACAAGACCATTCTGAATCAGCTGATCGAGCAGGCTTCCGCCCGGGTGGAAGACGATTACACGACCACCAGCTGGGCAGCGTTTGCAACTGCGCTGGCCGAAGCGCAGAGCATCTCTGCCGCTGAGGATGCAAACCAGGTGACTGTCAACCATGCAGCTGACGCTCTGCAGGACGCCATGGAAAGCCTTGTGAAGCGTGCTGACAACTCGAACCTGGTCGCGGCCATCAACAGCATCAAGGAACTGGATGAAAGCAGGTATCAGCCTGATTCTTGGGCTGCCCTTGCCCAGGCTTTGGCAGAAGCTGAGAAGGTCGCCGCCAACCGTGATGCAACCGCCGATGAGATCGAAGCTGCTTATACAAATCTGGAAGCTGCTTACAAGGCACTGGCGCTCCGAGCAGATATGACTGCAATTGATGATATGATCTCCAAGGTGGAGGCCATGGATGCGAACGCTCATACTGCAAAATCCTGGAAATTGGTTGCCGATGCATTGGAGGCCGCAAAGACGGTCGCCGCCAATGAAAACGCTACCCAGGAGGCTGTAGATGCAGCAGCACGGACGTTGCAGGCCGCAGCGGCGGCATTGGTAAAGGCTGGCGATGCCACCGAGTTGAATGCTTTGGTTGAAGAAACCAAGCAACTTGACCTGAGCAAGTATACTGTGGAGAGCGCGGACGCTATCCGCCAGGCAATTTCTGATGCGGAAGCTGCTATCGCAGGCCGCGCAAGTGCTGAAGACTTGAAAGCCGCCCTTGATGCAGTGCGGAATGCTGTAAATACTGCCCAGACCAAACCTGCGGCACCGGTACAGAAACCTGCTGATACTGTGAAGCCGGTACAGAAACCTGCTGATACTGTGAAGGATGAACATCCCGGTATTGCGGGAGGAATTGCAAACGGCACTTGGGGTGCTGCGCCTACTGCAAAGCCGAATGACGGCAGTGCAGCGGCATCTGGCAGCGGAGCAACAAGCGCGATTCCTCAGACGAGCGATAACTTCCCTTATGAAGTGCTGTCGATTCTGGCTTGCTTGGCCGTGGGTGGCTTTATCGTTGCACTCTACCTGAAAAAACGCAGTGGCAATCGCTGATGTCTACGAGATGAACGTAAACTCCTAATTCTAAAACACATTATGCGCTTGATCGCAATCGACAGATTGACCAAAACTATAAGATTTAATCATATTACTGGCATATCTATCACTGTGTTTGGCAGTCAATCGGAAGGGGAATGAGGCAAGTCCTCGGTGTTGGTTGATGATTAAGGTATAACTGCAAAAGTGCCTCTTGCGGGCTTCGAACCGCAAGGGGCACTTTTGTGTCTACAGGCATGGAGGAAGACCAACAACTCGGAATTCTTGTCAAACAAAATATTGTTGTAGACAGAGGAACGAATGGTGCGCTCAATGCGTTGGTGGACTATAATCCACAGTGCGAAATAATTTTAATCAACATATAGGACCAGAAAAAGCCAATGAAGCGGGGATTTTTTGCTTTTCCCGGCAGTTTTCATTTTGTTTTCAAGTTTCCCATTTTATACCTATTTACAATAAGGAGGATTTTCACTATGAGCATCATTATCGGCATTGACCACGGCTACTATGCTATCAAAACAGCCCACTGCTCGTTCCCGGCAGGGCTGACAAGCTACGGAGAACACGAACCCTACACCCGCCAAGGACTCTTAGAGTTTGGCGGGTGCTTTTTTGTTTGTGGCTCCGGAAGGCAGCCTATCCAGCGGGACAAGACCGTAAACGACAACTACTACCTGCTGACGCTGGCAGCAATTGCAAAAGAAATCCGGCAGCGCGGCTTGCCGCCCGAATGCTCGGTGCGCATTGCGGCGGGGCTGCCGCTGACCAGTTTCGGGCGCGACAAACCCAGGTTCAAAGAGTATCTGCTGCGGAGCAAGCAGCCGGTGAACTACAAGTTCGAGGGCGTGGAGTACAGCATCACTATCGAAGAAGTTGCGGTCTTCCCGCAGGGTTACGCCGCCCTTATGACCGAAACCGGGCTGTTGCAGGACGAGCCGTCCATAGAAAGCGTAAGATTGGACAGGGATGCCTATATCATCTGTAATGATGAAGGAAAGCTGCTTCCATTACCACCGAACCGCTTATATGGTCCAACGGATTTCTTCGCAGGTCCGTTTCTGATATGTGGAGACGGTGGCGAAGATCTGATAAGTTTGACGGATAGTCAAATTACAAAATATGAGAAAAAAATATCACTCACCTCTGATTTTCCTTGAGCTATATCCGAAGCCGATTACTCTCAAATGCACGCCAGAATTGTATGCTAAATGCATGGGAGAGGAACATCAGCATGATACACAAGAAAATGAACATGATGAGAGATAAGTCCATTTGTATGGAAAATCGTGAAAATGGGCTTTGCTCTTATTGAAAAGCATGATATACTATTCTTACATTGTACTGATGTAAGGAGAGCAGCGATGGCAGGCACAGAACGGTATGTTCGTAACAGCACAGCAGATTTTCTTGTGTTCACGAAAGATTCAGAGACAGATGGCATAGAAGTTCGCGTTCAGGATCACGAGGTCTGGCTGACGCAAAAAGGCATCGGACAACTGTTTGATGTTGACCGCAGTGTTGTTGCCAAACATCTGCGGAATATTTTTGCGGAAAATGAATTATCCGAAAGTACAACTTGTGCAAAATTTGCACAAGTTGCAGATAATGGCAAGACCTATCACTACAAATTCTACTCCCTGCCCGCCATTATTGCTGTTGGCTACCGCACCAATTCCACCCGTGCCACACAATTCCGTCAATGGGCAACCAAAGTGCTGGATACATTTACCCGGCAGGGATATGTTCTGGATAAGGATCGGCTTATTAATGGGAAAATCTTTGATGAAGATTACTTCGACCATTTGGTTTCCGAAATACAGGAAATCCGCGCCAGCGAGCGCCGCTTTTACCAGAAAATTACGGATATTTATGCTACTGCCGTAGATTACTCGGTAGACAGCAAAACGACCAAAGACTTCTTTGCAACCGTTCAGAATAAAATGCACTACGCTGTTCACGGCAGTACTGCCGCAGAGGTCATTGTGCAACGGGCAGACCACACAAAAGACCACATGGGGTTGACCTCATGGAAGAATGCCCCAAACGGGAAGATAGTCAAAGCCGATGTTTCTGTTGCAAAGAACTATTTGCAGCAAGATGAGTTACAAGAACTGAATGAGATTGTAACAATGTACCTTGACTATGCAACGCGCCAAGCACGGCGGCATATTCCTATGACGATGCAGGACTGGGCAGAGAAACTGGACGCTTTCCTGCAATTCAACGATGCCGAAATTCTAAAAGATAAAGGAAAGGTTACAGCGGCAATCGCAAAGGCTTTCGCAGAAAGTGAATTTGAAAAGTACCGCGTTATACAGGACAGGCAGTACCAAAGCGATTTTGACCGCCTTATGATGGAGGCGGAATCAACAAAACAATAATTACAGGCAGATGCCCTATGTGAGATTCATTTCACATAGGGCATCTTTCTTTTTAGGGAGCTTCTTATGGCTATCACAAAAATTCATGCGATAAAATCTACTCTTGGCAAGGCACTGGCCTATATCGAAAACCCAGACAAAACCGATGGCCAAATGTTGGTGTCAGGCTATAATTGCGAGCCTCAAACAGCTTCTATCGACTTTGAAATGACAGCAGTGCTTGCGCACAAGGCGCGGAACCTGAAAAGAAAGCGTTCCACAAATCTTGCTTATCACCTGATACAGTCTTTTTCTCCAGAAGATGCTGTCACGCCTGAGCAGGCGCATGAGCTGGGGAAGAAACTGGCATTTGAATACACGGGCGGAAAGTATGAGTATGTAGTAGCAACTCACATTGATAAAGGTCATATCCATAACCACATTATGATCAATGCAGTTTCCTTTTACGACTATAAGAAACTGCGAACGGTGCCTTATCGCACGGCACGTCAGATACGGGATATTTCTGACCGCTTGTGCATCAACATAGTACGGAACTTCAAGCATACCGCAATGCAGCAGCATACCTCGAAAAAGAGAGCATCGACCAATCGGTAGAGATTGATAAGGTAAATGTCCTCGCACAAGAAATGGGGCATCGGATGGATAATTAGTGGAACAATTACGAGACGTAAATTTGCAGGAACAGAAAGTCCGTCAGGAACGGCAAACTCTTGCTGAAATCCGATCGGATTTGGTTGAATGAATACCTGACTTGTACAAATTCTTGCTGAAAGTTCAAAGTACAAATTATCGGACAAGCGAGGATTTATAATAGAGTTGGCGATACTATGCGCTTGTAGAAACCGAGGGCAACGGTCAAAGCCATCCGTTTACACCGTGGTCAAAATGCAAAAAGCGCAGCCGCAGAGAACATCTGCGGCTGCGCTTCGATCCATTTTCAAAGCTTCGGCATCACTCAACGCCATATTGTTGTCTAAATAAATCAGCGACGATGTTTTGCTTTTGAGGCATCGGGCGGACAGACGAAGCCAGACTCGCCGCCTACTCCGCGCAAAGCTCCGCCACCAGAGCGTCCATCTGCGCTTCGCTGGTTTGGTTCAGTGCGCCGCGCAGCGATACCTCCGTTTCACACAGTCGGAGTTCCTTCATCTTTTCCAACTCGGCGCGCATCAGCCGCGCGGCAGCAGGGGCCCATGAGCCGTTTTCCATGAGGCCGATCCGGCGGTTTCGGAATCCCTTTGTCTGTAAATGATCCAAAAAGGCCTTCATGGGCGGGAACAGTCCTCCGTCATAAGTGGAGCAGGCCAACACCAGTTTCCCACAGTAGAATGCGCTGGTCACGGCATAGGAAAGGTCTGTTGCCGTCAGATCGCACATGGTGACTTGCGCACCTTTTCCCTCCAGCTTGCTCTTGAGGGCCTCCGATGCATATGCGGTATTTCCATGGATGGATGCGTGAGCGATCAGGATGCCCTCCGGTTCTTCCGGTTTCCATTGTGACCAGAGATCATAGAGCCGCAGATACTCCCCCAAGTCTTCTGTGAGCATGGGGCCATGGAGCGGGCAGATCGTTTTGATCTCCAGCGCGGAGATTTTTTTCAGCAGCGCCTGCACCTGTGCGCCATACTTTCCGACGATGTTGTAATAATACCGCCGGGCCTGCGGCGCCCAGGGGGCACGGGCAGTCCGTTCCAGTGAGCCAAAGCGTCCGAAGGCATCCGCCGAGAACAGGATTTTTTCCGTTTCCTCATACGCCGTCATCACCTCCGGCCAGTGTACCATCGGTGCCAGCAGAAAGCGCAGCCGGTGCAAGCCCAAGGAAAGCGTATCTCTTTCGCCAACCTCCAGCATACGGTCTTCCGACAATGCACCTGTGCCGAAGAACTGCTTGATCAGGGTAAATGTTTTCGCGTTTCCCACGATCTTCATCTCCGGGTACTTTTGTGCCAGCCGCATGAGGCTGCCGGAATGATCCGGCTCCATGTGTGTGACCACAAGATAGTCGGGGCTGCGCCCCTCCAACACCCGCGCCACATTGGAAAGCCATTCTTCCGTTGCCCGTGCGTCCACGCTGTCCATCACGGCAATCTTCTCATCCAGAATGACATAGGAGTTGTAGCTCACTCCCATAGGCTGGACGGGGTACTGGTTTTCAAAGAGTGCCAATGTGTTATCATCCACCCCTACATAGCGGATGGCATCTGTTACCGTTTGGATAGCCATATAAAATATACCTCCTATTTTCCTTACTCAGACTCTGACTGATAGGTTCTTCTTTTCTAACGAAACATACGCTCAACCGCGGATCGACGGTCGCGCATTTTACCGTTGCCTTGCTTCCCCCAGAGTCGTTACATGTGGTACACCG
>ERZ835109.2117-NODE-2117-length-13693-cov-26.665420_pt1 | contig 13693 bp, 8 predicted proteins | sample MGYA00519946_ERZ835109 | MGnify/ENA primary metagenome ERZ835109 (study PRJEB31850, sample SAMEA3708771) | human gut metagenome | biome: human gut; feature: human-associated habitat; material: faeces | place: China | collected 2014 ...
CAACGTCTACATTGTGAAAGCCCCGATTTGTGCCAATGCACTTATCATCATAGACAATGCCCAGACTTTTCTGATTGTCTTTCAGGTGGTGGATAAAGGTGGATGCGGCCAGCGGCTTTTCCAGGTTATCCAAACACCAGCGTTCGTAGACTTTATAGAAATCGGTAGACTTGCACTTGGCCCCCTGCCGAATTTCAAAGTAACCCTCAGATTTGAGAAAGCCCAGGATATTGTTGCCCTGCTCCATCGCTTCTTTCAGATTCGCGGCGGTGCGTTCGCTGATGGTAAACCGATAGTTGTTCCGAATCAGCCGATGCAGCCCTTCCAACGCCCAAAGCAGGATGCCCTCTTTTTCGTTCCGCATCTTATCAATGAGAAAAGGATCATCCACCCGGCCAATAGGTTTTTCCTTAGTGGTGAGCAACAGCTGGCGGCGATAGAAACCGTTAGACTTGTCATAGAGTGCGTGTAAGCTGCCATTCCCGAAGCAGGCAAACCGAACATATAGCGTACCCTGCACACTCTGCTGGCCCTTGCGCTCAATGTCAATTTTATCTTCCAGCGTGACAAGGGTTTTAATGTTGTTGGTCTGCGGTAATGCTTCGGTTTTCATGTCATCGTCTACCAGAATCAGTTTGTATTCCAAGTCTGCACGGGCGAAGCGGTTGGTTTCTACCTTTTGCAGACTGCCTGTGTACATACTGCTGCCGAACAATTCTCGAAGAATCAGCCCGATTCTGGATTTTCCCTCGCCGCCCTTGCCAACCATCAGCAGCATTTTCTGCGCTTTGGTAACAGGCAGCAGGCAATAGCCAATGTATTCTTGTAAGGCCGGAATATCTTCTTCGTATAGCAGTTCGTTCAAGAATTGCAGCCAGCGTGTCGGTGCTGGTGCTTCTGGCACATAGGCGATGGGCAGTCGGTTCATGCAGTATTCTTTTTCAGGGGTAAAGTGACCGTCCACAAAGTATGTGCCGTTTCGGACATGGATGCGGTCTGTCTGAATCTCCGGTGGTTCGGATGCACAGGCCAACTTAATCGCCTGCACAATATGTTCAATCCGCCGTGCTACGCTGGTGGTAGCATAATAGCGAATCTGCTCATAGATTTCTTTCTTCAACGGGGCTTCATCCTCGATCATGCCGTCCACCGTGAACAGCCTGCCTTGAAAGCAGCGCATGGGGTGCAGGCTCAAAAAATAATCGGCAAATAATGGCTCAATAATTTTCCCATTGTCACCCACCCAGTTTCGGGCAGGTGCGCTATGCTGCTGCTTCGATTTCTTTGCATCGTTCGATTGCTTCTCCAAGGGCGGTCACTTCCTTTCCGTTGAGTAATTGTTGCTTTTCCGCTGGGCTTCCCTGCAAAAGAATATCCAGCAGATATTGCACACGGTCTGCATAGTGCAGACTTGCTACAAAACAAGGATGCAGGGATGCTTCTGGATTTTTGGGTGTATAGGCCATGCGCCAATTTGCCAGCAGAGAACGATAGCCACACAGGATTTTGTAGAATTGCTCTTTCTGGTTCAATGGCTTTTCCACGAGCTTATAGCGTATCAGTGGAAAAGTGCCTGTTGCAGAAAGCCCAAAATCTGAGACCAGCTTTTCCGCCGCTTGCCGCAAGGACAGCTGAAACATTTTTGCGGTAAAGTCGATTGCATCACCATCCACTCCACAGCCAAAACAGTGAAACCGTGAATCCACTTTCATGCTGGGATTACGGTCTGCATGGAATGGGCAGCAAACCATGCTGCTGCGGTTTGGACGAAAACCATAGGCTTCTGCGACTTGTCGGGCGGTAATATTCAGCTTTACGATTTCAAATAAATTGTTGTTCTTGAAGATTTTCCTCCTTTACAGTTCCATGCCATGACTGCGCTTCTTCGGCTTTGTGCGTGTCTGCTCACGCTGGTTGATTTCTTCCTGCCGCCGCTGCAGTTTTTGCAGGACAGATGGACGGGCTTCTTCTTTGATTTTCTCCAAAGCAGGCTTTTTGACCTCTGGTGTTGAGAGGGAGCTTGATAATCCTGAAGTGAGTTTCTTTACCGCAGCAAGGACGTGTTTCCGCAGCGTTGCAAATTGGTGTATTGTGTAATCCAGCGTTTTTCGGTCTGCTTTCCGTTCAGGAGATTCGAGCCAATCCAGATAGGTGTCGATTTGCTCCACGCTTTTGTTTAGAGCATCCTTTGCCGCTTTTTCTGAAATGACGGCTACTGCCTTGTCATAAGCAATGGCTGAAATCTCATTCAGCAGTTCTTCGGTTTCCTCGATTTGGCAGGATAGTTCGCTCAGATGTTCTTTTTGACGAGCTATCTTTTTGTCATTTCCCAAAATCCGCAAAGACTGAGCCGTTGTCTGGCGAATCTGCTGTCCGTGCTCTTTCTGATAATCTTGCTTCAAATTTTCAAGCTGGGTGCTTTGTGTATGGACTTCTTTCTCCAATCGGGCAAGCTGCTCTTTTTGCTTTGCCATAATGTAATCCTGCTTTTCCAGATAAGCCCGTCCGCCGTATTCTGGCACTTCGTCCAGTTCCAAGCCGTGGCGTTTGGCAATCTCGAATAGCATCGTGCGGCAGGCTGCATCAAATGTGATCTTACGATTGTTGTAGCGACCAAGGGGCTTGTCTGGTTTTGGCAGTTCAAAACCCAGTGCTTCCAATGCCTTTTCCTGCTGCGGAGCAATCTCTCCATACTTATTTTCACAGTCAAACACATGGCGTTCGTGGATGTGCGGCGTACCTTCATCCAGATGCAAGGCCCAATCCAGAATGTGAACGTGTTTGCCGAAACGCTCATGGAACTCATCCATAAATTCTGTGGCGATTTGAAAAAGCTCTTTGGGCGAAGCGTGGCTCTCCAGCGTTCCAAGCTGATAGATGCTTTCTTCGGGGCAGGTTTTCTTGCTGGTAAGCAAATCTTCGGGAGAACGGTTTCGTTCCGTGTGCCGGATTTTGGCGTTGCGCTCATTCTGCTTTTCGGTGAAGTTGGTGTAATGCAGTTTGTAGTAGAGCTTTTCGACTTCTTCAAAGGTGTCAGCCAGACTATCCACATCTTTGGGCTGCAGGGCAGAACGGATGCCGTTGTAGCAATCCCAATAGATGTTTTGCTGGACACGTTCCGGGTCGATATGCTCGCTGTTGGCAATTTCAAAACTGCGGTCATTGTGCTTTGGGTTATAAGTGCCGTGCTTTCCGGCGCGGCCATTGTGTCGGGTCAGTTTCAGCGACCATCTCTCCTTTCTGGGGTCACGCAGAGAACGCTGTGCGCGGGGTAGAGGCAACGCGGTGCAGCGAAGCTGCAAATCTGCCGCCTGCTATGCGCCAGATAATACCCAGTAGGATATGACGCAGGGCATCACATCCACTGGGCAAGACTGCCGCCCTTGACCCGCGCAAAGAGCTGCGCTCTCTGCACTCTTGCGCCGAACAACCTGACAGACAAGACTTGTGAAGTCCTCTCTGCCAGCTTGCCCGGTTCTTCCTCGGTGTCGGTCTGCCTGCAAGCGGTTCCTGCCCGATTTCCTCCGGCGTATGGCTTTTTCTTGGTGCGCTCGTGTCGTGGCGGCACTTCCCCGAAAAAGCATATTGACTTGCAGCCGATCATGTGGTTTTCAAGGTGCACTGTGATTTTGTAAGAAGTTGAGGGCTTTCAAAAATGCGAGTAAGACTGCTTTTGAAAGTAGTTCCCACACCTTATACAAACTTAAAGGGGTGTTTTTAAACGGGGGCTTATGAAAATTCTGAAAATTTTCACTTTTTCAAACAACCTCCTATACCTATAACATTCTAAAATGGGTGTTTGGCATACAGATTTTCAAATTTTGTTGAACTGCCTAATTTTAGAATATAGATTTTGTTCATTATCCACTTATAGAACTAGCGGAAAGCCGTTTTACAAAAGATTTTGAAAGCCTCTACACTAATAGGAATCCGCAGGACCGTTTTGGAATACAGTTTTGAAAATTTCACAATTTTAGACAAAAAGAAAAACGGCAAAGCGGATAAAATCCACTTTACCGTTTTAGAAGATATTCTATTACGCTGCGATTGCGTTGGCGTTGACCTGTTCAATGGTCTTGCGAATACCAAGCCATACACTCAAATCTGTAAAGACCTCTACGATGCTTCCCTGGTCTGTAAAAGGTGGTTCCTGCAAAACAGAGAGGTCCTTCATCGTACCATTATGTACGATGTACTCGACAATCTGGTTGACAAAGTAAATCTGTCGGCTGTCGAGGTTAGCACCATCCAGATATTGCGAAAATGCAGCTTTCGCCGCAGCCATATCAAGACCAACGATTTCCCGCACGAATTCTCCCAAAGGCTTTGTGCCATATTCGGCTTCATAGTCCTCTTTTGTGCCAACCTCACTCCAAAGAATTTTTTCGAGTTCCTTGACATCCTCGGCAGTGAGCGGGATGTTGCCTTTCAGCTTGGCGATGGCTGCATTATCCTGATGCTGCCGTACATAGTACTCAGCTTTTGCCTTGTAATTTTTCAGATCATCGTTTTCCAGCTCGGCTTCTTTCCATTCTGTCGAAAGAATTTCGTCAGAGAAATCTGTGGTGTACCGTACCCGCTCGATGGGGATGTACTTGATCAGGTCACGCAACTCTTTTCGGATGTGCTCAAACTCGTTCACATCGGCAGTTTTGATATAGTCGGTCTGGATAATTTTTTCGAGCAACGCGCGTTTTTGATCAATCTCTGGAATATTGGACACGCTCGCAACCGCTTTCGCTTTTTTCAGCAGCTCGCTGCGGCCACGAGTGTAGAGCTTCCCGGCAAGGTATGCCAATTCGATGCCGTACAGCAGAGCATCAAAACGCAGTGCTTTCGGGTCATCCGGTTCCGGTTCGATCAAGGGGGCAAGTTCTTCCCGGGCAATCAAGGTATCTGCATAGGTCAGCGCATTGTAACTATTTTTATCCGCATACAACTCAACATATTTCAAATGCTGTTTGACCGCAAAATTGTCACGATTCAGCTTTTGCACCTGACTGACCATGTGCTCCACCAGTGAAGTCCGGAACGCTTTCAGTTCTTCCGTTTGGAACTGCATATCCTGCAATTTATACGCGATTTCAAACTGCAAACCGAAAATCGCACCCTGAACGGCAATCATATTCGGGGTAGCATTTCCTTTGTTCATGCGGAAGAACTCAAAATTCCCGCAGAAGTCAAAAATGTAAAACTTCTTCTTGTCCTCACCATCCAGAAGCCCCGGACACAGGCGGGTTCCGCGACCGATCATCTGCCAGAATTTTGCCTTGCTCAGAACCTTTTTGAAAAAGACCAGATTCAGAACCTCCGGCACATCGATGCCGGTGTCCAGCATATCCACCGAGATGGCAATCTGCGGCAATTTCTTCGGGTCAGAAAATTCGTCAATGGCACTCTGCGCATAACTAAGCCGATTGTCGATCACCATGGCATAGCCGTTCATGTGCGGATATTCCTGATTGAACACTTTGAGGATTTCTTCTGCGTGGTCGTGGCTCTTGGCAAAAATAATCGTTTTTCCAATTTTGCTGCCGTAGTCGATTTTCAAGGCGTTCTGCATCACGACATTCAAGACCTGCCGAATGGTGTCCTTGTTGAACAGCCAGCTGTTCAGAGCAGATGCATCAATGCTGGCCGGCAGGTTGCCGTTTTCATCCTCAAAGGTGTTTTCGTAGGCTTCCCGTTCTTCGTCCGAAAGTTCATCGTAGGTGATGCCTTTCTTCATGAACTTTACTTCGCTCTCCACCGAGAGGAAGTCAACCAGAAAGCCATCCTTGACGGCCTGCGCCAGCTCATAACCATAGGTGGGCACACCGTTTTCGAGGTCAAAGATCTCGTAGGTGTTTTTGTCGATCTCATCCTTGGGTGTGGCGGTCAGGCCAACCAGCGGTGCATCGAAATAATGGAAGATGTCGCGGTATTTATTGTAGATGGAACGGTGTGCTTCATCGCAGATGATCATATCAAAGTGGCCACAGGTGAACAGCTTGCCCTCTGCATCGTGAACGGAATCAATGCAGTTCATCATGGTCTGATAGGTTGAGAACACGCAGTGTGCCGTAAAGTTGTCTTTGTCCTCGCAGAGATTCGTTACGGAAAGCTCCGGCAGGAGGTTGACAAAGCTGCGCTTTGCCTGGGTTACAAGGCTGTTGCGGTCAGCCAGAAACAGCACGTTCTTGACCCAGCCATGCTGCAATAATACATCCACCAGTGCAATGACGGTACGGGTCTTGCCGGAGCCGGTTGCCATGACGAGCAGGGCTTTCCGGCGGTTCTTGCGGCCAAAACTGTCGCAGACAGCCTTGATGGCCCCCTCCTGATAGTACCGTCCGGCAATGTTTTTGTTTACATCCACATTGGCAAGGCTGGTGCGCATGGCTTGCAGATTGAACCATTTTTCAAGGTCGCGCTTGGAGTAAATGGAAGCGACCTTGCGCTCGGGATAGATATTGTCTACAATGCGGGTATCGAAACCGTTGGTCAGGAATACCACCGGGCGGCGGCCAAACTGCTTTTCGAGAATATCTGCATACAGCTTTGCCTGCTGACGGCCTACTGCAACATCCTTACAGGTGCGCTTTGCTTCGATCACAGCCAGCGCACGGCCATCATCGCCGTACAGGACATAATCTGCATAGCCGGTGCCGCTCTTGTTGGGCATCCCGGGCAGAGGGACCTCGTTGACCCAGTTTTTGCCCTCGACCCACCCGGCATCGGTTAGCATGGAGTCAATATACAGTTTCCGGGTCTTGTACTCCGAAAGTTCCAGCGGCTTGGGTACATAGGTGGGCTGCTGTGTTTCACGGCGGGCGGTCAGCTGCGCCTTGAGCTCGGCATTTTCCTTGATGAGTGTATCCAAGTCCACATCCGGCAGGGCAGGCTGTGCAACGGGTGCAGCAGGCTGTTGTGTGAGCAGGGAAGCGTCAAATTTCTTTTCCTGATAGCTTGTTCCGTAGCAGTACGCCACGAAATCAAGGAACAGAAACAGGTTTTCGAGGCAAAGTTCCGCCTGTTCCCGGCTGATGCTGCGGCTTCCGTGGGCGGCATCATTGCCGCGCTTGCGAATAAAATCCATCCGCCGCCACAAATCATCGTCTACAATGTCGTGAAATTCTTCTGTGCTCATCAGGCTGATGAGCTTATCATCCCACGGCTTGACGAGGGAGCTGTCCACCGAATACATCCATTTGACTGCAAACTCCATGGCGCGGCGGCAGTCCAGCACAGCGGTGGCCGCATCAATGGGCAGAATCCTCTCCGCAGCAATCGCGGCATCCGCAAAGCCGGAAAATTGCGGGTCATCTTTCAAAAAGTCAAAGTTGGTCAATTCTCACACCTCCCGGCTTCTATTTTGAACGATTTTCAGCCAAAATGCAAGCGTTTTGCGCAAAAAGTTCTGCGAACAATTAGAATTGTTTCATTTCAAAAGTTCTTCCAAAGCGTCCATCTCTGCGTCGATCTTCTTTTGCAAATCACGCAGCTGTGCCATAATTTCCTGTGTGGAAGGATACTCCACCGGCACATACTCGGTCTTTTTATACTTGTTGATGGACAAATCATAGTCGTTGCCCGCGATCTCGTCTTTCGGAACAAAGAAGCTCTGTTCCGTGCGCTCACGGGTGGCCTCAGCCTCCCGGTTGTGGAACCGGGTGATAATATCGGGGATGTCGTTTTCCGTGGTCGGGCTGCGCTTATCGTCCAGCGAGAAGCCGTCGGCCTTCATATCGTAGAACCAGACATTATCCGTACCGCCGTGGCCGGTCTTGGTGAAAATCAGGATGGCGGTGGAAACGCCTGCATAGGGCTTGAACACGCCGGAGGGCATGGAGATCACGGCTTCCAAACGGTTATTCTCGATGATCTCCCTGCGGATCGCCTTGTGTGCAGTGGAAGAGCCGAACAGAACGCCATCCGGGACGATGCAGGCGCAGCGTCCGCCGACTTTCAGCATCCGCAGGAACAGGGCGAGGAACAGCAGCTCAGTCTTTTTGGTCTTGCAGAGCTTGAGCAGGTCGGTGGAAACAATGTCGTAGTCCAGACTGCCCTTGAATGGGGGATTTGCCAGAATCAGGCTGTATCTGTCCTTGTCGGGGTTCTGGTCGCTCAGGCTGTCGCGGTACTCGATGAACGGGTTGTCCACGCCGTGGGTCATCATGTTCATAGCGCCGATGCGCAGCATGGTGCGGTCCATATCGAAGCCGTGGAACATGTGGTTCATGTAGTGGTCTTTGTTTTTGCGGTCAAAGAACACTTCCTGCTTGCGGTTTTCACGCAGATATTCGCCAGCGGCCACAAGGAAGCCCGCCGTGCCGCAGGCCGGGTCGCAAATCACATCATCAGCGCGGGGCTGCATCAGGTCAACCATCATGCGGATGATGTGGCGTGGGGTGCGGAACTGACCGTTGACACCCGCCGTTGCCAGCTTGGAAAGCAGGTATTCGTAGATGTCGCCGCGAATGTCGGTGTTGGAAAGCTGTGCCGCCTGCTCATACATTCCGTCCATGGCAGTCACGATTTTATCCAGCATCAGCGGCGTGGGCACTTTGAAAATGGCATCACCCATGTACTTGGCGTAGGCACTGTCCTTGTCGCCGTGCAAATTCTTGATGAAGGGGAACACCATCTCCTGCATGGTGGAGTACATTTTGCCTGCCGGGAAATCGTGGAAAACGCTCCACTTGAGCTGTGCTCCATCCACAGTGCGCTCCCCGATCTGTACCTCGCCCGCAAAGATGCTCTTGTAGGGCAGACCCAGCATAGCGGCTTCTTTGGCGTGGGTGTTGTCGCTTTCATCGAGGTCGTGAATGAACATCAAATAGGTCATCTGCTCGATCACATCCAAGGGATTCGTCAGGCCGCCCGTCCAGAAAATCTCCCACAGGCTGTCAATTTTGCTTTTCAGTTCTCCGGTTACCATGTATGTTCCTCCTGCGTGTCGAGAAAATAAGCCCGACAAACAATAATTTGTTATACTGTTATTATACCGTTTCTTCGGGATCGGTTCAATCTGCAAAAGGGGGAAGCCCGGAGTTTTCTACATTGTATGAATTTGATGTTGAAAATTCGATATTTCGTCCTATTGACGGTTTTGTGCAGAACAGCTATAATATAATTGATATTATCATAATTTAAATTATATTATATTAAGCAAGAGGTGAACGGTATGGACTTCATCGGCAGAACATCCGAACTGGCAACGCTGAATGCAGAATTAGAGCGTGGCAGCGGTTTTGTGGTGATTTACGGCAGGCGGCGTGTTGGAAAAACAACGCTGATTAAAGAGTTTATCAAAGATAAACGCGCGTTCTACTTTTTGGCAACCACAGAAAGTGAAGCCCAGAGCATGAAGCGGTTTGCCGGGGTGCTTTCCCGTACCACGAAGAATCCCATGCTCAGCAAGGTCACATTCACCGACTGGCTGGATTTATTCCAAGTGGTAGCAGACGACCACCCGGACGAGAAAAAGGTGCTTGTCATTGATGAATTTCCGTATCTGGTCAAGACGAACCCGGATTTCCCGTCCATCTTGCAAAACGCATGGGATGAAGTGCTGAAAGACCATAACGTGATGCTGGTTCTCTGCGGTTCCCTCATCAGCATGATGAAAAAACACGCACTTGCCTACGACAGTCCGCTCTATGGCCGTAGAACGGCACAGATTCGGCTGATGCCGCTGCAATTTACGGATGTGTATGCGGCGCAGAACCTGTCGTTTGAGCAGGCTGTGGAGCAGTATGCCATCACGGGCGGCGTACCGAAATATATGGAGTTTTTCCAGACGGACGAGCCGCTGGTGGAGCAGATTCGGCGTGTGGTACTGTCGAAAAATGGCTTTTTGTATGAAGAACCGGATTTCTTGCTCAACGAGGAAGTGCAGACGCCTATCAACTATTTCTCCGTGCTAAAAGCGATTTCGGACGGCAACCACAAGCTGAGCAAGATCGGTATGACGATGGAGCAGGACACGTCAGCTATTACGCCGTACCTGAAAACACTGATCGACCTTGGTTTTGTTATCAAGAACGTTCCCATCACCGAAAAGAATCCAGAGCGTTCCCGGAAAAGCCTGTATTATGTTTCGGACAACTTCATCCGCTTCTGGTTCCGCTATGTGTACCCATTCAAGGGGGAGTTGGAACTGGATAACCAGCAGATCGTGCTGGACGAGATGGGCAAAGACTTTAAGCAAAAGTTCGTGGCTTTCGCTTATGAGAGCATCTGCCGGAACATCTTTGCAGAGCTGTGCCGAAAGGGGCAGATTGACTTTGAACCTTCACGCATTGGCTCTTACTGGTGTAACGACAACGAGGGAGACACAGAGATCGATGTTGCAGCTGTGGACAACCAGCACAAACGGCTGTTCCTCGGTGAGTGTAAGTACCATGCGAAACCTGTGGATGTGGCGGTCTACTCTGCCTTGCAAGAAAAGGGGCAGTCCAAAGAACTTACAGCGGCCTTTAAGGGCTACGAAATTGTGTACGGACTGTTCTCCAAGAGCGGCTTTACAGATCGACTGGTGGAAATGGCAGCGGAGAACTCCAACCTGATTCTGATTCAGGAAGATGCAGTTTACAGGAAGTAATATAATCCAAATTATCATAAGTTTAATTATATTATTGCGGGATTTTCTGTGCGCTATGTTTAGCGACCTTGAGCCAAAATGTAGCATCCTTTGGGCAAGATTTAGAAACTACGCCTTAAAAAGTAGCAATCTCTGAAAAAGTTTAGCGAGGAGGCATATCCTGTGGAGGGCGGAAACTCGCTATACTCTTGTAAAAAGTATCGACTTTGACGAAGAAAGTATCGAGTTCGATATATTACGCTTCAAGAAAGTATCGACTTTCGATTGAGCATATCATCGTGTATGGCGTTTTTTCCTTGCAATGCCACATCAACGGTGTATAATACTTTTAGAGGATAGCGGCGTTGACCAGCTATCGGGTGGCATTGAAGCAATAGACTGGTTCGGCATCAGCCTGTTGTAGAGCCAAACCGTGGGTTTAGCGAAAACCACAAGCCGAATAGATTCACTCGAATCGAACAAAAACGCAAAATGTCCGCTCACTGTGGAGATTCAACTCCATCGGTGGGCGGGCATTCTTTTGTTACTTGGTGGTGAACTGAATGCCAACAGTATAAAAAGGACATCTACAACACCGCAGTGCTGTCCGATGCCCCTTGTGACTGATTTTATCGTTGTCCGCCAACCTCAGACTCCTATGTCCTGCATCGCTTTCGGATTTTATCGCTGCCTGCCAGCCTCAAGCCCTTACGTCTTGTATCAGATCGGATTTTAGGTGTCAGCCACACCAGCGGAATGACGTCCACTTTCCATTTAAGATTATATTCAATTTACATCCAAATAGCAATGTTTCATATAGAAGTTTAGCAAGGCGGGCATATCCAATGATATATGGAAAGTGTGGAAAGTAATGCGGAAAGTGCGGAAACCTGCCATAGAAAAGTGGCAACTTCATCTCAAAAATGGCAACCTCTATGCTAAAAGTGGCAAGTTCCCTGAAAAAGTGGCAACATTAAAATAAAATGCAGCAAGAGGCATATAAGAACCACCATTGTATAGAACCGCCCACTAATCCGAGTTCTCCTTAGACGAGTGGGTTGTTTCGCTTTTGAATCTCTGATTGGTTACTTAAGATACCCTCAAGTTCTAGGTCAGAATGTTTTCTTGGGGTCATACTGTGGAGCATGCCATTAACGAATTTACAATAACATAGTGAACAAATCTGAATAATTCACTTGAAAATAGTAAACAATTCCGGTATAATAGAAATAGGTATACCCAGATTGGCAACGCATACAAAGGACTGTTTTGACATATGAAAGAAACGGTTAAAGTTGAATTATTGAAAGATCCCGAGTGCTTGATGGGATTTTCATGTGGAGAGCCGTCAATTGATGAGTTGATCAAGAAAGCATACTACGAAACACTTCTTGAAAAAGGATATACGTATGTTGCTATTTTGAATAATCGCGTGATTGCGGTATACCAAATCGCATTTATTACACTATCGGCAGAAGAAATCAGTGAAGACACGAATGACCACAACTGGTCTGGAAATTCCGAGTTAAGGTATGGATGTCTCTTAATTCATTATCTTGCGGTAGAAAAAACGTGTCAACACAGAAAAATCGGAAGTACGATACTGAATGGTATACTAAAAGAGATTTCTCTGCTTGGACGAAAGTGGCCTGTTCGTTTTATAATTATTGATGCGGTAAATGATTTAGTATCGTGGTACAAAAGTTTTGGCTTTGAACCGATTCGCCAAATGGCAGTTGAAAATGCTGGTTTTACAACGCGAATGTATTATGACTGTTATCACCATGATCGGGCCGAATTGGAACGGTATGAAGAGGCCTGTATCAATGATCTTATATAAAAATGAAACGAAGGAGGGCAGTTTATGCGTTATGTGAATGAAGATATCGTTTTGCGAGGCGATGAAGCAAAGCAGTTTGTGTATAATCTGCATCATCCCAATGTTGCTAAAATAGTGGAAGAGAATAGACGACGGGATAAGGCACTTGATGAAGTGAACTATCAGGAAACAGATGATGGTTTTACGTTTGAACTGGAACCTTTGGATTGGGCCAATAGTATAGAAACCATCCAGAAGTTTATAAGCACAATCGAGGTCTGCAATCTGCATTCTTTTCGATCTCAAATGAACTTTATTTGTTTGGACACGAGTGATTCGTTTGAGCAACAAAGTTTAACTGCAGTAGATTCTTTCTCGGCGACAGTTTCATCTGTAGAATCTGCCGTCAGCCGAGATGACGAAATGCTGCTGGCTGGTTAAAGAAAGTGGTGCAAAGATGGATTTGAACAGTAAGAAAAGTGGTTTCAGATTTTCTAATCCAGAGTTGGTGCACTTAGAATATGAAACGAATCAGTCTTTTTGTGAAGAATCTGAAATTCAATTGCGTATAAATCTGAGCACGGACGTAAAGCCTTATGAAGGAAAATCAAAGGCTGAAGTGATCTTAACTATAACTTTAGGTGGAAAGACAGAAAAAGATCCATTTTATCTCGAAGCATCGGAACAAGCAACGTTTGATTGGTCCGGAAGTCAATTCAGTGATGAAGCGCTTGAAAGTCTTCTGAGTAAAAATGCCCCTTCACTGTTGTTGAGTTATTTAAGACCTATCGTTGCAAGTTCAACAAATTGGTCTCGATATGGAAGTTATAACATTCCTTTTATCGATTTTACGAAGGCTGTAAAAGAATCTGATTAACCTAGGCTTGAGGAAACAGTTCTATTAGATGATGGGGCTGTTTTCTTTTTGCCTATACAAGCTATTACACAAAATGCCCACTCTCCTGAGAACTCCTCAGACGAGTGGGCATTCTTCTTTCCGTGTATCAAATTTACCTTTGTGGTCACTCAGATCGCCACCAAGTCATGGATCAAAAATCATTATTTTTTATTTGTCCAAGAGTAAGTGCACGGTTTCTGCACTGTTTTTGCACGGTTTCAAGGGATGCAATGGGTACTCTGACTTGCAAAATACGACAAAGGGTGCAGAAATTACAATGTGAAAAATTACGATGCTTTGCATAAAAATGGTGCAAACTCGAAAGTTTCAAAATCAGAGTACCCAGCCCGAGGGGCTCTTTTAATCAGAGGGCCAGGGATTCGAGTTCCCTCGAGCGCACCAAAATCCCACG